>MDTB01143566.1_pt1 | contig 13018 bp, 12 predicted proteins | sample 811161 | NCBI WGS metagenome assembly MDTB01 (sample SAMN05326650, study PRJNA326480) | marine metagenome | isolation source: seawater | place: Mediterranean Sea | collected 2009 | reverse complement strand
CATCTGTTATGCATTTCAGATTTACTTTGATTTTTCGGCATATTCAGACATGGCCATTGGCCTCGGTAGAATGTTCGGTTTTACGTTCAGGGAAAATTTTGATTCACCCTATAAATCGGGATCAATAACCGAGTTTTGGAGAAGGTGGCATATTTCCTTGTCCAGTTTTCTAAAGGATTATCTTTATATTCCCCTGGGAGGCAATAGAAAAGGAACCTCAAGGACGTATATTAATCTTATAATTGTAATGTTTTTAGGAGGTCTTTGGCACGGTGCTCAATGGACGTTTGTTATATGGGGTTTGATTCATGGAAGCATTCTTGTTATCGAACGAATATCTAGAAGAAGTAAACTTGGGGAAAAGTTACCAAGGTCGATGAAAGTATTATTAACTTTCATCATCATTCTCATCACCTGGGTATTTTTTAGAGCGGAAAACATCAACATTGCTCTGAAATATTTATCTAAAATGTTTGGTGTCGGAGAATCGGGGCAATCCGCGGGAATCCTTCTCGGTCAAGTCACAAGGCCAATGGCCTGCTTCATGATGTTTATTTCTTGTTTTGCGATATTTATAATGCCAAATACTGGAAACTGTTTAAAAAAATTAACAAAACTAAAAGTGGTTTTAGGTCTTCTATTATTTGTCTTTTCAATTTCTGTAATGTTCGCGCAAGATTTTAATCCCTTTCTTTATTTTCAATTTTAACATCTATGGGAACATCGAAGAACAATTCCACTGATGACTTGAACTCTCCGTTTGAATTGTTCATTGGGAAAAAAGCCTGTCGACTATTTATAGGCATGTTTCTTTTCATTATTATTATTCCTCCGCTTTACCGAAACGTCTTTGAAGTATCCGCTAAACTTAAAACCGATGAATTAAACCATGATTCATCTTGGACGCCGGTTATTGAATTGTTTAATAAGAAGAAAAATCAATCATTGAACGAGCATTTCAAAAGCTTCGAAAAAAATCTTGAGACAGCTTTTTTTGCGGAAACACCCAGAAAAATCATCCAAAGCACTCTTAGTTTAAGTCCTCTTAAGGAGGGCAACAGAAACGTTAGGATCGGCAAAGATGGATGGTTGTTTCTTGATGATGCTATTGAATCTTTAACCGGCCAGGGTCCTTTTTATGATGAGCCTTTTTCATTTCATAAAGATGACAACAGTCCAATTGATGCAATTAAAAGATTTGCCAATCAGTTAGATAATTTTGGAGTCCGCCTGATTCTTGTAAGCGTTCCTTCCAAGGCAATGATTTATCCTGAAAAAATTAATCATAATATCAAAGGCCCGATCTCTCACCCCGACGCAAAACGACTAGTCAGTGAGCTAAATACTTTACCAAATCTTGATGTATTAGATCTCACAAAATCATTATTTAATTTGAAAAAAGAAAAAAAAGTATTTCTCAAACAGGATACACACTGGACACCTGAAGCCATGGAAGAGGCAGCGAAAATTATCGCAGGTCATATCAAATCTTTGGGTATAACCACTAATAAACCCAACCTCAATTCTAGAAACAAAGAGGAAAGGAAAGCTTATGGAGATTTAGTAGAAAAAATTAATATTTGGGATGGTGCATTCAACCAGGAATCCGTAATCGCAAAACCAATAAAAGGTAATACTCGGGATAGAAATTCTGAAATTATTTTATTGGGAGATAGCTTCACCAATATTTACTCAAATAATCAGGGACTCGGTTGGGGAAATAATGCAGGTCTTCCTGAACATATTGCTTCAAATATCGGCACACCCATAGACGTCATATCAATCAATGGAGGTGGTGCCACTGAAGTCAGAAAAAAATTAGCCCAAAGAAGAGGAAGTTCAGAAGACATGAAAAATAAAAAAGTCGTTATATGGGCGGTAACTAGTAGGGATCTTTTTTTATCTCAAGAACAATGCAACGCTAGGAATATAACCTGGGGAAATGTTAGCTTTGATAAAAGGCCATCAGAAAAAAAGCTCACAAATAATAAGATAATAATTAGAGCCAAACTAATCGAAAAACCAAAAATACCTGACCCAAATCAAACAACATACAAGGACTTACTTTATGGAGCAGATTATGAAATCCTTAAAACCATCTCTGGTAAAATTCCAGAGGAGGTAAAAAAAATTGCCGTAGTCAACTGGGCGTTCAAAAACAGAGTACTTTTACCGAGTGCTAATTATGAGATTGGAAGCGTGCGAAACCTTCAAATTATACCATTTGAGGAAATGAAAGACCTGCAAACATTGGAACAAATGTATGAAGGCGATAATTTTGACCTTTTCTGGGAATTACCGAAAAGTCCTGTAAAAACAAAAGAAATTGAACAAATAAAGTCTAAAAATGAAGGATTCAGGCATAAAATTGCGTTAATTGTCAGCTCGCTCTTTACTATTTTTATATTTATCGGCACTAATCGCATACCAGAGCATAATTATAGATAAGCTTTTTTGAATTTGACCCCAGCCTGATTCCAAGGCACCATTCACGCCCCCTAATTGATAAAAATAATTTAAAAAAATATACTTATATGAGCGCGCGCATCTACCGTGAAAAAGACGCTGACATGAAAGTCCTCAAAGGAAAAACCTTTGCCGTGATCGGATTTGGGTCACAAGGACATGCCCATGCACTTAATCTTAAAGAAAGTAAAGTCAATGTAATCATTGGTCTTTATAAAGGCTCCAAATCCAGAGCAGTTGCAAAAAAATTAGGCTTTAAGGTCTATGATACTTCTGAGGCAGTTAAAAAAGCTGATGTGATTTTCATTGCAGCTCCAGACACTAAAATTGGAGATATTTATAAGAAGGACATTGAGAAGCATCTTACAAAAGGAAAAACTATAGGCTTTAGTCACGGCTTTGCTATCCACTACGGCACAGTTGTACCACCTGAAGACGTTAATGTCATAATGGTTGCTCCTAAAGGTCCCGGGCATATTGTCAGACGTCAATTCACCGAAGGTAAAGGTGTTCCAGCCCTAATCGCTGTTCACCAAAACCCCGGAAAAGATGCAAAGAAAATTGCTCTTGCTTGGGCTCATGGCGTAGGAGGAACTCGCGGAGGCGTGATTCAAACCACATTCGAAGAGGAAACTGAAACTGACCTATTTGGTGAACAAACCGTTTTATGCGGAGGTGTTAGTGCACTTGTTACTGCAGGCTATGAAGTCCTTGTTGAAGCTGGCTATCAACCAGAAATGGCTTATTTTGAATGTCTCCACGAGCTCAAATTAATTGTTGATCTTATGAATGAATCCGGCATCGCAGGTATGAGATTCTCAATATCCGAGACAGCTGAGTGGGGAGATGTGTCGGTTGGCCCAACAATCATCGATAGTGCTACAAAAAATAAAATGAAGCGCGCTTTAAAACGAATTCAAAATGGTCAATTTGCTGAAGAGTGGATTAAAGAAAATAAAAAAGGCCAAAAGCAATTTAATAAGCTTAGAAAACAAGGTGCTGAGCATGGGATCGAGAAAGTTGGTAAAAGATTACGTGGTCTTATGCCTTGGATTAAGAAGAGATCCACCAAAGGTGCCCAAGCCTCATACTCATAGGCACTGAAGAATCATTAAAAAAAGGCCAGGATTACTCCTGGTCTTTTTTTATGTTGTAGATTGGCCTCAGGTCATTCAAATTAGATTTCATTGTGAGGGATGCATAGGGCGCAAAAACTTTTAATCATCATTTTTTCATGCCTCTTCAGCTTGAATATGTTGCTAGGAATCGCTCCGCTAACTAGCCAATTAGGTGAGCTCACCTCCTCAAAAATAGATCCAATTAGGTGGACTGTTGGCACAGCTCAGAAATGGGATATGTTTCACAGCATACCCACTTTATCAGGTTTAAAAATTGAACTTCTAGCCACGGATAGTAATGGGAAAGAGCACGTACTGGGTCCAGAACTACCAGGATTAAATAAAATTAATCCAAAAGAAAAAATTAGATATCACTATACTTTTTTAAGAATGTTTCAAAACCCTAAAAACGAAACATTTAGAAAATCATACATCGAATCCTTAACGAATATTATTGGCCAAAAAAATCCTGAAATGGTTAGTTTTTCAATTCGTTTGCATCAAAATTTTATTAATAAAATAAAAGATATCCAAAAAGGATCGGAGATTTCAAAGCCTATCATTCAGACTTTTGGTCCTTACACCCTTTATAAATAATGATTAAAGGGTTTTATTCTATTTGGTTGGAGGGAGTCGATTCAAGAAGGTACGCAGCTTTTAGGATTGGTTTTTCGATATTACTTCTCCTGCATTTTTTATGGCTTTTACCATATTCAGATTCGCTCCTAAGCAATGAAGGGATCTCTTCATCAAAGATGTCAGCTATTGGCTTTCATGAAATTACTGGTGGAAAATCAATTTCATTTTTCAGTCTAATACAATCTCCAATCTTGGTAAGTGTATTATTATTATCGGCAATCGCTTTATGTATATTATCCATCTTTGGAAAATATTCGAGGTTTGCTCTAATTTTTTGTTTTCTAATACAGCTCTCGGTTATTCATAGGGCGCCCATATCAACAACTGGATGGGATTCTATTATTACAAACCTTTGTATTATCCTAATTTTCAGCCCACTGGGAACACATTGGAATCTTGTAAGCCTTTTAAGAAATCAAAAGCCAAAAGAACCTGATATTAAATTTCCAAGGTATGGGTTAATACTTATACAAATACAGACGTGTGTTATTTACTGGCAATCGGTATTTCAAAAAATGGGTGATTATTATTGGAAAAGTGGAGAATCAATCACTTACTTTCTGCTTTCTCACCATGGTAGGTTTGAAGGAAAATGGCCAGTCCATTTTCACGATCTGTTTGATAAGGTAAATTACTTAACACTTCTTATAGAATTGTGCTTGCCTGTACTTTTATGGGTTTCAAAAACCAGAAAACTTGGAGTAATCATCGGCATAGGTTTTCATGTTAGTATCGCAATATTAGGGATCAACCTAACCCTATTCAGTATGACAATGATAATTTGTTATTTGGCTTTTTTTCCAGTATGGCAAAAAGAAACGAAACTAGATGTAAATCTAACAAATTAATTTTAATCCGTTAAAAGAAAATTGGATACTTTTTCCCAATCACTTAAATCGTCTAGCAAGTAATCTGGATCGTAGCCCATAAGTTGATCGTAAGAAAAAGATCCCGTAGCCACTGCAAGAGATCTAGCGCCAAAGGCCTTTGCACAATTAATATCCTTAGGAGTGTCACCTATGACGAAAGTTTCCTGAGAATCAAATTGAAGACCATGATTTTGACGGGCTCTCTCAAGAGCGATGGGTCCCAACTTATTCCGATCAAAATGGTCACAACCAAAAGCGCCAAACATAAAATACTTTTCGATCCCGTAATGCTCAATTTTGATTCTGGCACCTTCTTCAATGTTTCCAGTTAAAAGGCCTATAAAAACTTCATAATTATCATTGGGCTCGGTAAATTTCTTTAGTGTATTGAGCACACCAGGAAGTAATCTTCCATTAAATTTAGAATTGGATAAATTTGTGGATAGTTTTGAGAGATAAAGATCAAAAAACTTTTTCCTTTCAAAACTTGAATCTTCAATATCTAAAGAATTGAAGATTTCCATGATTAATCCAGAATCAGTACTTCCTGCCATATCCAATTTTAAAACTCCTTTTTTGGATATTTGATCTGAATAGAGTTCCTCGGCAGCTGAGTGGAAGGCAGCCATTCCTGCACCACCAGTATTTAACAACGTACAGTCAATATCAAAGAGTAATAAACGATTACACTTCACGTCAGGCAATTTATTGAATACCTTATCCTCGCTTCAACTTAGGCCTACCATCATCTTCCTCAAGCATAGCAATTTCATCAATCACATCTAAATGATGATGGTCCTCATTAGGCTTTTCATACTCCTCAATTTCCTCCTCATCATCATCCTCATCATCCTCATCCGGCAAGTCATCATGATTCTTAAACTTGGGCTTCTGAAGATGCTTTGCCAAAGGCGATAGCATCATAGTAATATTTCTACCGGTTAATTTTGGCTGCAAGTCTACGTGAGAAACTCCACTCAAATCCTCTTTGACTTCATTCATCAACTCGAAACCAATTTCTTTGTGAGCCATTTGCCTGCCACGAAACATCAACTGAACACGAACCTTATCCTCCTGCATAAGGAAAGATTCTGCGCGAGTTACTTTGATGTTATAATCATTTGAGTCAATTCCAACTCTGAATTTAATTTCTTTGAGCCGGGATGTTTTTTTTGGCTGCTCTTTACGCAATTTTTTCTGATCATATTTATACTTACCGAAATCAACAATCTTACAAACCGGTGGTTTTGCGTTAGTTGAAACTTCAACAAGATCAAGTCCTACACTTTTGGCCTTTCTTACGGCATCATGAGTATCCATGACACCAAGTTGCTTCTCTCCATAAATGACTCGAACCTTGGGAGCTCTGATACGATCATTGATCCTAATTTTTGGAGTCCATTTCCTAAAGTTTTTCTTTTTTGGTCTAGCGATAACTGTTACCTCTCTATGGTTTAGATTAATTTATTATATTAAATACTCATTAGCGTAATTGAGCATTATTATATGAATTTTAGAATTAAAAATAAAGTGAAAATCAAAGCGAACGGGTTTTTACTTCTTCTTGAAATTTGGAGATAAATTCCTTAGGGCACAAAGAGCCAATGTCTCCGCGGCTGCGGTGACGAACAGAGATCGTATTAGTTTCAATTTCATTGGCTCCTATAATTAACATATATGGAACCTTATCCAATTGAGCAAGTCGAATTTTTGCACCAATTTTCTCTGCACTATTGTCCATTGATGCCCTAGCACCAATTTCAATGAGTTCATTCAGGCATTCCTGTGCATGATCGGTAAATTTTTCCGATATCGGTAATACTCTTACTTGCTCGGGAGCGAGCCAAGTTGGAAATGCACCTTCAAAATGCTCAATTAAAACCGCAACAAACCTTTCTAGAGATCCAAACGGTGCTCTATGGATCATTACCGGCCTGTGTGGCTTATTATCGGAACCGATATAACTCAGATCAAATCTCTCAGGTAAGTTATAATCAACCTGAACTGTTCCTAGTTGCCATTCTCTGCCAATCACGTCTTTAACAACGAAATCAATTTTTGGACCATAGAATGCCGCCTCTCCAGATTCTTCGGTAAATGGCACATCTAATGAACTGGCAGCCACTCTTAGTGCATCCTCAGCACGGTCCCAGTTTTTTGGATCGCCAACATACTTACTCGAATCAATATCTCTAAGCCCTACCCTAACTCGATAATCTTTAATGCCAAGTGTGTTGAGAACAACCTTAACTAATTCAAGGCAGCCAATGATTTCATCTTGGACTTGATCATCAGTACAGAATAAATGCGCATCATCTTGGGTGAATGATCTTACCCTAGTCAAACCTCCTAACTCTCCTGATTTTTCCCATCTATATACAGTACCAAATTCCGCTAATCTTACTGGAAGATCACGATAGCTGCGATGTTCACTGGCATAAATTTTGATATGATGAGGACAATTCATTGGTTTTAGTAAAAACCCATCAGTCTCACCTTCTTTGAGTCTATTACTTAATTCACCACAAGTACAACCCTCCTCGACTAGTTCTACCATTGAATCTCTATCAACTATGGGTGAAAATTGACTTTCCTCGTAATAAGGAAAATGACCACTCGTTCGATAAAGGTCCAACTTACCAATATGGGGGGTAAAGACTTGGCTATAACCTTTTTTATCCAATTCATTAGTAATGAACTTTTGTAATTCATTTCTAATTATTGAGCCCTTGGGCTTCCATAAAACTAAGCCTTGTCCGACTGATTCATCAAAATGAAACAGTCCAAGTTCTTTACCAACTTTTCTATGGTCACGTTTCTTGGCCTCTTCTAATTGATCAAGATATTCTTTGAGTTGTGTTTTATTTTTAAAAGCGGTTCCATATATTCTTTGAAGTTGTGGGTTGTTTGAATCGCCTTTATAAAATGCACTGGCCACAGACATTAATTTGAATGCCTTACAGTTACCAGTCCGCGGCACATGAGGACCAGCGCAGAGATCCCAAAAGTCACCATTCTTGTAAATAGAAATCTCCTCGTCCTCTGGAATATCATTCAATAAATCAATTTTAAAGGTGGATTCGACGTCCCTGTCCCCTAAAGCAGCCAGTCTACCGCTCTTAGCAAGAACAAGAGCTTCGTCTCGGCTAACATCAATTCGTTCGAATTTTTGGTTCTCCTTGATGACAGAAATCATCTCTTTCTCTATTGTCTCAAAATCATCAGTGGAAATACGATGGCTGAGCTCAACATCATAGTAAAAGCCATTATCCACGGGAGGACCTGCCGCAAATTGGGCATCTGGCCAGAGTTTTGCTATCGCTGTTGCAAGAACATGAGCAGTGGAATGCCTCAATCGCTCAATATCTGTCATTTGTGAGCGTTCTTCTAGAGTCTTTCTTTGATTACCTTCCGCCATAACGTGAAAGATAACCACTTAACCATATAAGTGTAATTTACAACTTGAAACCAGCGGTAGAAGAAGGAATATATAATCAGGAATCGGGGTGTAGCTCAGCTTGGTCAGAGCGCCTGCTTTGGGAGCAGGAAGCCGTAGGTTCGAATCCTATCACCCCGACCATTTCCTAAATAAGCCCTATATGCCTTAAAATTGACCATTTTAGGGCCATTTTATTACTAAGGTGACTGACCAACCAAACCTATATACCAAAATCAAGGAAGCTTTTGGGCTCGCTAAATGGGAATTTCGGGAAATCGAGAATAAAAACGTTATTGAGGCTGAATTTGAGGCACATCATACAAAAATTCCGCTTCATGCGCAGTCTTTTGAGGAATTAATGGCCATTTCCGTCGTTTCCAGGCTATCATTCCCGATTGTTCCAAAATCGATGGGTTCCGCTATTGATGCACTAATGAGAACAAACATTACGCTGAATCTAGGAAACTTTGAGGCCAATCCAGTAAACGGTGAGGTGTATTTTCGAATAAGTAACGTTTTCGCAGATCATGATTTTAATAATGAGATCATCACGAGTTTCGTCAGGGTCGCTATTGTTGAAATGGATAGAATTACGCCCTTCCTAGCAGAATTAAATAATAATCCTAACCAACCAATCGCTGAGCTTTTAAATAGAAAAGATCTTTTGCCTGAAATTGAAAATAAGGATGAGACCAATTAAAAAGACTGATTTGTCTTAGCTCGTCACCTCCTTCTGAAAGAAGAGCATATAAATGCCAACGGTAATTAGAAAAACACCAAATAAAATTCTTAACTGTGGCGCCGATAAACTCTTCATGAGTTCAGATCCAAAGTAGGCTGCAACCAAAGCTGCGATAGCAGCAACTCCAGCAATTTTCCAATCTATTAGTCCCGCGCCAGAATAACGGAAGGAGGAGACAGATGCGGTAACAACCATAACTGCTAGCGAAGTTGCAATGGCTTGTTTCATAGAAAGGCCAAGAAAACTTTTAAATGCTGGAACCATAAGTATGCCGCCACCAACTCCGAGCAGTGATCCTAATAGAGCCGCAAAGGCTCCAACCAAAAATGCGATGATTAATGTATGCATTGTTAATTAATTTTATGATTTAATAATTTATGTAGCAAGCACTCGAATGACGAGTCTTTCTAAAATAACACGATGATCAAGAGCGCTAGTAACTAGAGCACGGTTTGCGCTTAAACATTCAGAGAGTGATTCTTGTAATTTTGATAAAGAAAAATTTCTACACTCAGATGCCGCAAGAAAAATTGGATAAACACTCAGTCCTCCATCTTTTTTTCTTGGCAAATAAGCTGTTTCGGCTTTACCAAGCCTTGAAAGGGCGGTTTCATATGACCGGTAATTACGACTCGATTTTATACCATGTTTTACAGATAAATTCTTTGCAATTAAGAGTCTACGAATCGTTGGAACAACGGCTGCTAACAGAATTCCTATGGCACTCTCCCCCTGATAAAGAAGGTGATCAATGTTTCGAAGTGCAGACGATAGATCCTTTTTAGCAATACTATTTCCCAACTCAAAAACAACACCAGATCTTGTGAGCGCCACCTGATTTAACACATGTTCGAGGGCTACAACTCTTTGGTCCTGTGAAAGAAATAAATCAATCTTTTCTATCTCATTATTAATTTGGGTGAAATCGGTTCCAGCAAGCATCACAAAATGCTCCAAAGCATCCTCATCAAATTGAAGGTCTTTATTTTTTGCCAAATTTCTAACATGACTTTTCACCTGATCCTGCCAGCCATCTCTTGTCATGTCGGGTTTATCGAAAACTTCAACATTTCCGACCTTCAAAAGCTTCTTATAAAATGACCGCCTTTTGTCTATGGATGGAGCACTCAAAACAAAAATAATATCTTCGGGAAGGTTGTCTGAGATAAATTGAATTAATGCTTCCGAAGCATCGAGAACCGAAGCAGCTTTACCGGTCTGTGAATCTGCGAACACATTGGAACTCTTCATCCATACTACTTTTTGACCTCCGAAGAACGGTAAAGTTTGCAAGGCGCTAAGTGTTTGCGTGATCACCTTTACCGCTGATTCCGCATTTTCCGCAACCCCATCAATAACCTCAGCTCCAAATTCAGCATCTTCCTCCGGAACCAGAGCATTGAAACACTTTAAGGCCGCTTCTTTCAGCCCTGCTTCATCAGTACCCACAAATGCATGGATATTGCCTGAAGATTTTGATCGCGCCATTTTCTTTTTTGTAACCACAATTCAATTTGATCTGCAAAACAGCACAATAAAAGTAAAAACATTCTCAAGCAAAAAAAGCTTAGTACTTGCTCAACCACATGCTTGGTGCGTTATTATTATATAAACTCCATAAAGATTTAAATTCATATCTTTTCCGAGGCAAAAAACCACCACCTATACAAATGAAATACTACCACTACTTATTTGCCATTCTAATTCTTGGGGCAATCAGCTGTTCAAAAAAGGATGTAGAGGAAAACAATTCTAGCCAATCAACCACTCAAACTCAAGCTTCTACGGAGACTGAGACTGAGACGAAATCCGATTCTGATAGCAATTCGACCACAGAGCCCAACGAGCCAACCGAAGATGAAAATAATGAGCCTGGCAAACATACAGAAACAGCAAAAAGCCTGATGGCAGTGATGAATAGTTTCATCGATAATTTATCAACCGTACGGGATGTTGAGAGCGCTGAGACTGCAGTGGCTAAATTTGAAGATATGGCTGCGAGCTTTGAAACAATTGCTAACGATATGGAATCACTAGGGCTTCCTTCCGGACAAGAGGCAGAAGCTATTAGAACTCTTTTCTCAGATACCGAAAAACAAATTCAAGAAAAGATGGCCGGAATTATGGGATTTCTCCTAGGTGATCAAGAAGTCGGAAAAATAATTACACCCGCTTTAGAAAAGTTTGGACAACGAATGGATAAATTAAGCCCATTGATGGAACAGTGGTCAGGTAACGCTTCACAAAGCAGCGAACCCGGACAAGCTCCAGTTAATGAAATTCCTCTAGAAGAGGCAGTTGAAAAAATAGATGAGTAACAAACAATTAGAAATTCAACATTGAGCAACAGGCTCATATCATTTTATCAAAGTCCTCATTTTATAAATGGGGACTTTTTTTATATGAAAACATGCTAAAAAAAAATATTCTCATTATTTTCTTGGGCTTTACGTCAATCCTAATTGGTAAATCAGAGCCCCTAAATAATTTCAGCGAAGATCACATAAAAAAAATTGATCTAGAAATCAATAAGGCCATAAAAGAATCAAAAATTCCAGGGGCCGTCCTATGGATTGAAAAGGACAACACATCATACCATCAAAAGTACGGAAAAAAGTGTCTAGCTCCGGCACCTAAGTCTATGCAAAGAGACACTATTTTCGATGCAGCATCACTAACCAAGGTAATGGCAACAGCTCCTTCAATAATGATTCTTGTTGAAGAGGAAAAACTATCAATTAACGACCCAGTCACAAAACACCTTCCGAAATTTAAAGGTGTCCAAAAAAATAAGATAACGATAAAACAATTACTCACACACACCTCAGGGTTGCCTCCTGTATTGCCACTAAAACCCGAATGGAAAGGCTATGAACAAGCCATCAATCTTTGCTATTCAGCAGATATAAGAAACACACCGGGCAGGCATTTTAGATATAGTGATGTTAATTACATCATTTTAGGCGAAATTGTGAAGCGAACATCTGGCTTATCTTTAAAAAGTTTTTCACAAAAAAAAATATTTGTTCCACTCGGTATGAAAGATACTGGATTTACTCCAAAAAAAACAAAGATTCATAGAATAGCCCCGACGACAAAAGAAAAAGGGAAATTAATTCAAGGGGTCGTCCATGATCCCACAGCCAGAGCAATGGGCGGAGTCGCTGGCCACGCGGGGCTTTTTACTACTGCAGATGATTTAGCAAAATTCTGTCGAATGATTGTTAATGATGGTTTTGGAGCAGATAAAAAGATACTTAAGAAAAAAACGATAGAGATAATGACGAAAAGTCAGACGTCAATGTTTCTTCACAAAGTGAGACGAGGGCTGGGATGGGATATTGATTCAAAATACTCTAGTCCCCGAGGTGATGGTTTTCCAAAATTAGAATCTTTTGGTCATACCGGTTGGACCGGAGGATCAGTTTGGATTCATCCTAAAAGTAAAAGCTTTGTTATACTTCTAAGCAATAGAAATCACCCATTCGAACGAAGATCTATCAAGCCTTTGCGAAAAGAAATTGGTACCCTAACAGCAAAGGCTTTTAACCTTTAAACTGATTTAATTTATTTAAAGAACTCTATTTTCCCTCAATTAATCGGTGAGCCAATTGATCGGGCAACCCTACTTTTAATATTTTTTGTTGCGCCGTTTTAATATCATAGTCTACGCGTCTGTTCACGACTCGGCGTGCTCCAATGTCATAGATACAATAGGAAGAACGAGGATCCCCGTCCCGTGGCT
>MDTB01191025.1_pt1 | contig 13019 bp, 18 predicted proteins | sample 811161 | NCBI WGS metagenome assembly MDTB01 (sample SAMN05326650, study PRJNA326480) | marine metagenome | isolation source: seawater | place: Mediterranean Sea | collected 2009 | reverse complement strand
TCTTAACCAAAAAGCAATGCATAAACCAAGCGCACAACATGTATTAGACGAAGACTATTACAAAAGAATAGAGGCTATACAATTTACTATGTCACATGACGACGGCAGAAAAACTCAAGATTTAAATAAATCAGAAATTGTATTACTTGGTGTTAGTAGAACAAGTAAAACACCAACTTCCATTTATCTTGCAAATAGAGGATATAAAACGATCAATATACCTCTGGTGGCAAATCAAGAAATACCAGACTCGCTAAAATCCAATGAATTAAAAACCTGCGTTGTAGGTTTGTTTGCTGACCCAGAAAGACTATCTGACATAAGAAGAAATAGAGTTGCAATTATGAACGATACGAGACTACCGACTTACACAGATTTAAGGTCTATAAAAAAAGAAGTCGAGGAGTCAAAAAAATTGTTCAAAAAGTACAATTGGCCAACTATTGATGTTACAAGAAAATCTGTAGAAGAAACCGCTGCCTCAATTATAAAAATTGTTGATATAAAAAAAAATAAATGAAAATTATATTAGCTTCAAAAAGCCAAGTTAGAAAAAAAATATTAATTAAAAACAAAATAGATTGTGAGGTAATTCACTCTAATGTAGACGAAGATCAAGCTAAAGAGTCACTTACAGAGGCTGGAGCTGACCCACTCTTAATATCAAAAAATTTAGCAGAACTTAAGTCAATTAAAATAAGCAAAAAATATAACGACAGATTAGTTCTAGGAGCTGACAGCGTAATTTCTTTGAACAATGAACTAGTAAATAAGCCAAAGACGAGAAAAGAAGCTTTACAAATATTAGAAAAATTAAACGGATCTACCCACTATTTGATAAGTTCTATATGTGTGTCAAAAAATGGCTCAATGATATGGAATCATACAGAGTCTTCTGAGTTAAAAATGAAGCGTCATAATAAAAATGAATTGGAAAACTACTTGAAAAAAGTAACTACAGAAAAACTTTTGGCTTATGGAGTTTATCAAATAGAGGCAGGTGGATTAAAATTGTTTGAAAGCGTAAAAGGAGATAAAAACTCCATAATGGGTTTGCCTATTAAACAACTAAAAGAATATTTGGACAAAATAAAATGAAAAAATATTTTATAATTGGAAACCCGATTTCACACTCTTTGTCTCCAACCCTTCACAATTATTGGTTCAAAAAATACAAAATTAATGCAGAATACAAAACAATAAAAGCAGATAAAAAAAATATACCAGAAGTAATTAAAAAAATTCGAGAAAAAGAAATCAGCGGTATAAATATAACATTACCTTTCAAGCAGTTAGTAATTCCGTTTCTAGACAAACTAGTAAATTATGCAAAAGAAACTAATTCTGTAAATACTGTTTATTTAAATTCAGAAAATTTAGTTGTAGGCGATAATACTGATGTGTTCGGTATACAGGCAGGTTATTTTAACCAAATAATAAATGAGAAAGCAATAAAGCCCAAAACCTTAATACTTGGAGCTGGTGGAGTTGCACCCTCTGTCATATTAGCTTTAAATAAATCAAACATAGATAATATTTGTTTAATTAACAGAACTTTTGAAAAAAGCATTTTTTTAAAAAAAAGATTTCAAAACATCAAAATAGAAAAATGGGACAACATACAAAGCGTTGTAAAAAATTTTGATATAATAATTAATGCTACTAGTCTAGGGTTAAAAAACGGAGAAGAATTCAACTTCATCTTTAATAATTATAAGAAATCAATGATTTACATAGACACAGTATACAATCCGATTGAAACAAAAATGATCAAACAACTTAAGCTTAATAACATTAAAACATTTAACGGCTTAAATATGTTTTTATATCAGGGCCAAAAATCTTTCTATTTATGGAACAAAATTAATCCTGAAATAAGTAACGATTTAATAGAATTATTGAAATCAAAATTAAAATGATAAAAATTGGAATTACAGGATCACTTGCAGCAGGAAAGACTACTGTTACCAGATTATTTACTAAAAAAAGAAACCAAATATTCAGTGCTGATGCCGTAGTAAAGCAACTATATAAAAAAAATTTTTTTTTAAAAAAGTTGAAGAAAAAGTTTAATTTCAAAGCTAATAATAATTTAAAAATATTAATAAAAGACTTTATTAAGAAAAATAAAAAGAATATCAGAAAAATTGAAAAGTTTGTTCACCCTTATGTTAGAAAAGAATTTAAAAATTTTTTAAAAAGAAAAGAAAAAATGCTGGTATCTGAAATTCCTCTGTTAGTTGAAAGCAAGTTGACAAATTATTTTGATGTAATAATTTTTGTTGGAGCAAAAAAAAACTTAAGAATAAAAAGGTACATGTCAAAGGGCGGTGATATTTCATTTTTTAAAATTCTTGAAAGCAGACAGGCAAAACCACAAAAAAAAATCAAATATTGTGATTACGTTGTTAATAATAATAAATCTCTTTATGAGTTAAAAAAAAGTGTTAAAATTGTAAAGGATAAAATATGAAAGAAATATTTTTAGACACAGAAACAACAGGACTTTCCTATAAAAATAACCACAAATTGGTTGAGATAGCTTGTGTAGAAACAGAAGATCTTGTTCCAACAAAAAGAATATTTCATAAGTTAATAAATCCTGAAAGAGATGTTCCAGAAGAGGCATTTAATATACATGGTTTTAGTAGTGAATTTTTGAGGCAAAAAGAAAAATTCTTAGTTATTGCAGATGATTTTTTAGAATTTATTAAAAATAAGAAGCTTATAATACATAATGCTTCTTTTGACTTAGGTTTTTTAAATTATGAGTTAAGACTTATTAAAAAAGACGAAATTAAAAGAGAATACGTAGTCGACAGTCTTGAAATCGCAAGAAGTAAATATCCTGGTACGTCCAATTCTTTAGATGCACTTTGTAGAAGATTTAATATAGATTTGTCTAGAAGAGCAAAACATAACGCACTATTAGACTGTGAACTACTAAGAGAAGTTTATATTAACCTGCTAGACGTAAAGAATCCACGTCTAATTTTTTCAGATAACTCTGAAACTAAAAACAATGAAGGTAAAAAGAGGATATCGCAAAGCTATTGTAAAAAAGTTGTTAATCTAACAAAGACAGAGGTTGATAATCATAAAAATTTTATAAAGATTGATTTAAAGAAAAACTTTTACTGAGCTCTATTTTGTTCATAAAGTTTTCTAAAATCCACCTTTTCATCCACATTGATATTTTTAAAACCTGATTTCTCAAAAACAAAAATGAAACTTTCTCTCATATCGGCGTAAACCTCTTCTGGGACTTTTATTAAGATAATTTCTTCAAGCTTTTTTTTACTAGACATGTCACCATCTAATTCTATTACTGCTGAGTATACTATATGGGTTTTTATTTCTTCAAAGTCATTCTTCGTTGGGTTCAAAGACAATGTTGTTTCTACTTCAACAATCTTTTCTTTAATTTGATTACTTTTAATATCAATTTTTATTTTATAATTTGATATATTTTTTGAAAGTAAAAAAAAAGTTTTTGGAGAAGGTATTTTAAATTCTAAATTTTTTATGTACTTAGCAATTATTTTATAATTCATTTTTATCTTTTTTTTCTTCTATAATTTCTACATCATCAATTATCTCTGCATCAACTGTATTATTATCCTGGGTATTACGAATAGTATTTTTTTTATTTAACCAAAATTTAATTAATATTTTTCTGGTAAGAGGAAATATTAAAGTAAAACCCATTAAGTCTGTTACAAATCCTGGCACAATTAACAGCACAGCTGCGATAGCAATTGAGGCCCCAGAAATAATTTCATATATTGGAAGTTTATTTTGATAAATATTATTAAATCCGGACTTTAAAGTGTTCAGACTTTCTTTTTTTGCGAGATAAACTCCAATTATGGCAGTTAGAAATATTAAAAGGATTGTATTGATAGCACCGATAAAACTGCCAATTTTAATCATTAAAAAGATCTCAATCGCCGGTACTGCTACCATTATGATCAATAAAAAGTTCATTTGTCTGTTACAAAATTATATTATTAATGTATATTTATCAAATATGAGTAATAACTTTGGATACATTGATATAATTCTTTTAGCAATGATAGCGGGATTTATAATTCTAAGGCTAAGAAATATACTTGGGAGAAAAACAGGTCACCAAGATAAGGTATTTACCGGATTTACTGAGAAAAAGTTTGATCAGTTTAAAAAAGAAACTAGCAAACCAAAAGAAAATATTAAGGAAAAGGGTTTAGTTGGTGAGGCCAAAAAACAATTTCTAGCAGGAGCTGAAATAGCTTATGAAAATATTATTACTGCATTTGCAGCAGGAGATCAAAAAAAACTTAAAGATTTATTAAGCCCAAATATGTCCTCAAGTTTCAACGAAGTTATAGAAATAAGAAATAAATCTAACATCAAATCTGAACTTACTTTTATCGGACTTAAAGAAACTAAATTAGAAAAATTTGAAAAAATAAAAAATGAATTTTACACAACTGTCAAATTTGTTTGTGAAATTATTTCAGTAAAAAAAGATAAAGATAATAAAATTATAGAGGGTGATCCAAATAAGATAAAAATAGTTACGGATCATTGGAAGTTTTCAAAAAATATTTTTAGCAAAAATCCTAATTGGCAGCTTTGCGAAATTATTAGTAAGTGAAAAATAAAAAAAATAATTCAGACATAAACCGAAAGCATTGGGAAGAATACATTCAAAATCCAAAAGATGTTTTTGATAAAGAAACAAACCATAATTATAAAAATTTTAAAGAAAAAAGATATAAATTTGACCTACATGGTTATGGACTAACAGATGCAAATCAAAGAGTTAAGAATATAATCTTAAAATGTATAGAACTTAATTATTCAGAAATTCTCTTAATTACAGGAAAAGGAATACATTCTAATACAGAAAAAAATACTTATGTTTCGAAGGATTTAAGTAAATTGAAATACTCTATACCAGATTATATTGTTTCAGAAACAGAACTTTCAAATAAAATAATCAGCATTAAAAATGCAGATCAAAAAGATGGCGGGGAGGGTGCTTTGATTATAAGGTTAAAAAAATTATAATATAAACTTTGATAGATCAGTGTCTTTAACAAGATCACCTAAATTATTTTTAACATATTCTTTATCAATAATAACTTGTTCACCAGATTTGTCAGATGCGTTGAAACTAATTTCATCAAGAACTTTTTCAATAATAGTATGTAGTCTACGAGCTCCTATATTCTCTACCGAGGTGTTTACTTCTGCAGAAAGCTTTGCAAGCATATCAATACCATCTTCTGTAAATTTCAAATCAACATTTTCAGTTTTAAGGAGTGCTTTATATTGTTTAATTAAGCTATTATCTGGTTCTTTTAAAATTCTTTTGAAATCTTCCTCGTTCAGGGCACTAAGTTCAACTCTAATTGGAAGTCTGCCCTGTAGTTCTGGCAAAAGATCTGATGGTTTAGCTAATTGAAATGCACCAGAAGCAATAAACAGAATATGGTCTGTCTTGATTGGGCCGTGTTTTGTATTAACTGTTGTTCCCTCAATTAAAGGCAATAAATCTCTTTGAACACCTTCTCTCGATACATCTCCCCCAGCACGATCACCCCTGGCTGAAACTTTATCAATTTCATCTAAAAAAACTATACCATTCTCTTCAGTAGATCTTTTTGCTTCTTTAATAATTTTATCTTCTTCAATCATTTTGTCAGATTCTTGAGCTACAAGAATATTATGAGATTCTTTTACGCTCATTTTTTTCTTTTTACCTTTTTTCCCACCCATTGATTTTCCAAATATTTCTCCAATATTAACCATGCCAACATTTGCACCTGGCATACCAGGTATCTCAAAGCTTTGCATATTTGAGGAAGAAGGATTATTTACTTCAATTTCAATTTCGTTTTCATCCAGATCACCGTTTCTTAATCTTTTTCTGAAACTTTCTCTTGTAGCCACACTTGCTTTATTCCCAACCAAACAATCTAAAACTTTATCCTCAGCTGCCTGCTGTGCCTTTGCATTAACTTCTTTCCTCTTTTTTTCTTTTTCCATAGCAATAGCTATTTCAATTAAGTCCCTAACAATTTGTTCCACATCGCGACCTACGTAGCCAACCTCAGTGAATCTTGTAGCTTCAACTTTTATAAATGGTGCTTCAGCTAATCTAGATAATCTCCTTGAAATTTCTGTCTTACCCACACCTGTTGGACCAATCATAAGAATGTTTTTCGGTAGTACTTCATCTCTCATTTCGTCCGTTAAAGCCTGTCTTCTCCATCTATTTCTTAATGCTACAGCCACTGCTTTTTTTGCTTCCTTTTGACCAATTACATATCTATCTAACTCTGAAACAATTTCTCTTGGTGACAAAGCGCTTACTTTAGAATTAGATATTTTTTTATTATCTTTAACTAAATTTAAATTTGTAACTTTTTTAGTTCCCACCATTTTAAACCTTTTCAATAGTAATGTTGTTGTTAGTAAAAACACAAATATCGGAAGCAACTTTTATAGATTTTCTTGCTATATCTTCTGCTTTTAAATCGGTTTCCATCAAAACTTTTGCAGCTGCTAAAGCATAATTGCCCCCAGATCCTATTCCAATTATCCCATCTTCTGGCTCCAAAACATCTCCAGTTCCTGAAATAATAAAACTATTTTCTTTATCTGCTATTGCCATAAGTGCCTCAAGTCTTCTCAAATATTTATCACTTCTCCAATCTTTTGCTAATTCAACAGCTGCCCGAGGAAGATTGCCAGCATGTTTTTCAAGTTTGGCCTCAAGCCGTTCAAAAAGAGTTAGGGCATCAGCTGTAGAGCCAGCGAAGCCAGCTATAACCCCTCTTTTTTCTATTTTTCTGACCTTTTTTGCTTTACTTTTTAAAACGGTATTTCCTAGACTCACTTGTCCATCACCGGCCACAACAGTTTCATTGTTTTTTCTAATTAGCACAATAGTAGTTCCGTGCCATTTTTCAGCTGTATTCATGTTATTCTATGTGGAGATTAATTTAATTACTTCAATAGACAATTTGGATTTATTGATAAAATAGCTATTTATATATATATCTTTTACTTAATTCTCTTAATTTATGAAAAGAAAAGCAAAAGTAGTAAGAAAAACAAAGGAGACCAATATTTCCGTTGATTTGAATATTGATGGAAAAGGAAAATATAACATTAAAACCGGAATTGGTTTTCTAGATCATATGTTAGAGCAATTGTCTAAGCATTCCTTGATCGATATGAGTGTAAAAGTAAAAGGAGATACTCATATAGACCTTCATCATACAACCGAAGACTCTGGTATTGCTATAGGTGAAGCAATTAAAAAAGCTGCAGGCAACAGAAAAGGAATTAAAAGATACGCATCTACAGTAATTCCTATGGATGAAACTCTTAGCAGGGTATCGATAGATGTATCCAATAGGCCATACCTAATTTGGAGAGTTGATTTAAAAGTAGAAAAACTTGGAGAAATGGACACTGAGCTTTTTAAAGAATGGTTTCAAGCTTTTTCTCAATCAGCTGGAATTACTTTGCATGTGGAAAATATTTACGGAGACAATAGTCACCATAAAATTGAATCTTGTTTTAAGGGATTAGCAAGGTCATTAAAAGATGCGTTAACAATAGATAAAAGAATTAAGAATTTAATACCATCCACTAAAGGTAAGCTTTAATTATAAATGTTATTAACTGTAGTTGATTATGGAGTTGGCAATTTAAGGTCAATAGCTAAGTCTATTGAAAAAGCAAACTCGGATAATAATTTAAATTACTCTGTTAAAGTAAGTTCAGATGTTAATGACGTTAAAAAATCAGATAAAATAGTTTTACCAGGCCAAGGTTCTTTCAAAGCTTGCAAAAGTGGAATTGATAAAATCAAAGGGCTGCAAGAGGTGTTAGATGATAATGTTTTAGTTAAAAAGAAACCAATCTATGGAATTTGTGCAGGCATGCAATTGTTCGCCACCACGGGACACGAAGAAGAAAAAACACCAGGGTTAAATTGGATACCAGGTGAAGTAATAAAATTAAAATTAAAATCATCTATGTTCAAAATTCCTCATATGGGCTGGAATGAACTAAAAATAGAAAATGTTTCTAAAGTTTTTAAAGACGTGAACAACAAAAACCATGCTTATTTTATTCATAGCTATGAATTTATTCCTAATGATAAAAAAACAGTATCTATAACTACTGATTATGGCAAAGATGTTATCGCAGCTGTTTCATTTGAAAACATTTATGGTTCACAATTTCATCCAGAGAAAAGCCAAAATACTGGAATTAAAATTTTATCTAATTTCTTAAATTTATAAAGCTAACATGAAAATATTCCCGGCAATAGATATTAAAGATAAAAAATGTGTGAGATTGGTGAAAGGAAACTTCGATAACAAAACTGAATATTCAACTTCACCAATTGATCAAGCTGAAAAATATAAGAGTCACGGTTTCAGAAATTTACATATAGTTGATTTGGATGGTGCTTTAACTGGTAATACTGTAAATTTAGATATTATTCAAAAAATAGTAGGTAAATTTGATTTAAAAATTGAAGTAGGTGGAGGCATTAGATCTATAGATAGTATTAAGCAGTATATTGATTCAGGTGCTGAAAAAGTCATTTTAGGCAGCGCAGCAATTAAGAAAAAAGAATTTCTAAAAGAAGCCTGTAGTAAATTTGAAAATAAAATTGCTTTAGGGTTGGATGCTAAGGATGGAAATCTTTTTGGTTCAGGTTGGAAAGAAAATTTAAATATTAAAACTTCAAATTTCTTAAAAGAAGTAAATGATTATGGTGTAAGCAGATTAATCTATACCGATATTAATAGAGACGGAACAAAAGCAAGCCCTAACTTTGATGAGACTATAAAAATAGCAGAGTTATCAAAATGTCCCGTAATTATTTCTGGAGGGGTTTCTTCAATCGATGATATTAAAAAAGCTAAAGCATTAAATAATAAAAATATTGAAGGTATAATAGTTGGTAAAGCTATATATGATGGTGATATAAATCTAAATGGACTCGCAAAGGAGATAGATGCTTAAAAATAGAATAATACCTTGTTTAGATGTAAAAAACGGTCGAGTTGTTAAAGGTATTAATTTTGTAGATTTAAAAGATGCCGGTGATCCAGTGGAACAAGCAAGTATTTATGACAAAGGTGGAGCGGATGAAATATGTTTTCTTGATATAACCGCAAGCAATGAAAATAGAAATACAATTATAGATGTAGTTAACAAAACAGCAGAAAAATGTTTTGTTCCTCTAACGGTGGGAGGAGGAGTTAGAACTATAGATAACATAAGAGATTTACTATTAGCAGGAGCAGATAAAGTTTCTATTAACACTGCTGCTGTAAAAGATATGAGTTTTGTTAACGAAGCATCAAAAAAATTTGGTACTCAATGTATGGTAGTGGCCGTAGATGCAAAGAAAGTTTCAAATGGAAAATGGAAAATTTTTACTCACGGAGGTAGAGAAGAAACTGGAATTGATGCTATTGAGTTTTCTAAAAAAGCAGAAGCCAATGGAGCTGGTGAAATTCTTCTTACATCAATGGATAAAGATGGAACCAAAACTGGATATGATTTAGAATTATTAAATTTAATTACTAGTTCAATTAATATTCCAGTAATAGCCTCAGGAGGCGCAGGTAATTTAGAACATTTACACGAAGCAATTAAAATTGGAGGAGCAAGCGCAGTTTTGGCAGCTTCTATCTTTCACTACGGAGAATTTACTATTAAAGAAGTTAAAGAGTATTTGAATTCTAAAAATGTATCAGTAAGATTGTGAAATGTTTGAAAATTTAGAATTTCTAATTAAGACAATCAGAGGAAGAAAAAATCTATCTCCTGACAATTCGTACACGAACAAACTACTTAATGATAAAAACTTGAGCGTATCTAAAGTTAAGGAGGAGATTAGTGAATTGATCGAAGCTGTCGAAAAAAATTCAAACAAGATACATGAGGCTGCAGATGTAATTTACCATTTAATGGTTTATCTCGAGGCCAATGATGTAAAGATTGAAGATGTAATGACTGAACTTAAGAAAAGACAAAAATGAGTTACAATAAAAATAATATTTTTGCTAAAATTCTTAGAGGAGAAGTGCCTTGTAAAAAAGTTTATGAAAACGAGCATGTGTTAGCCTTTTATGATGTTAACCCTCAGAAAAAAATTCATGTTTTAGTAATCCCAAAAGGTGAATATATTGATTTAGACGATTTTAATAGCAATGCATCAGATAAAGAAATAATTGAATTAAGCAAGGCTATAACGCATGTTTCAACTTTAATAGGATCAAAAGACAAGGGCTATCGAACTTTGACGAATATTGGAAATGATGGTGGTCAGGAAGTGCCTCATCTTCATTTTCATATTTTTGCAGGAGAAAAAATTGGTAAAATGGTAATATAGTATATTTAACTTGCTGACATGATAAAAAAAGTTAAGAGATATTTTTTAGATTTACAATTTAAAAAATTTAAGATTTTAAAATTAAAACTTCCTGAAAATATCAAAATAGTCTTAGACGAAGGTAGAGACTTTAATATAAATAAGTTTTTTTACAAAAACATCGGTATCGATCACTATTGGAGAGATAGGCTTATATGGACCGACAAAGAGTGGGCAAAATATGTATCTAATCCAAATTTCGAAACATGGATAATAAAGAAAGATGATGATTTAGTTGGTTTTTATGAACAAGAACATCACCATTTAAAAGACGAGGTTGAGTTAATTAATATGGGCATTTTAAAAAACTACAGGGGAAATAAATTCGGATCTTTATTGTTAAATCATTCGATCAATTCTGCTTTTGAAAAAAAACCAGATAGAATGTGGGTGCATACTTGTAGTTTAGACCACAAGCACGCTTTGCAAAACTATAAGTCTAGAGGATTCGAGGTTTTTAAAAAGGAAGAAATTGATTTTGTACTTTAATTTCTTTTAGGTAAATTAAATTCATTGGGGTTAAAAACTGAATTTACTAATATAATTTCAATTAAAAAGACAATATTATTATTAAACTTATCAGTTGTTTCCCAGCCTAAGAAATTATATTGGTTTTTATCAAAAAGAATATTTAATCTTTGATCTGTTTTACCATAAGAATAAAATTTAATGACATTTTTCTCAACTTTTATATTACTTGATCTAATATATTTTATTAATTTATCTTTATCTAATATTTTGTCAAAAGGAGAATTTGACAAAGAATAAAAAAATGTTTTATTATATCTTTTCTGAGTTATAGCTAATCTTGTTTTATTTATAATTAGTTCCTTTTGATTTTTATCATTATAATTGCACTTGAGTTTATTTGGAAAAAAAAGTATGCATACTCCGTTTTCTGAGATGTCATTTGATGTTTGAGTAAATTTGAACTTAATCGTTTGAATATTATTTAATTTTTCAATAATATTTTCTTTTACATTAGCTTTTGCATACTGATGATTCATTAAAAAAAGAAAAAAAAATAAGAAAATTTTTTTTTTGATCAAATTAAAGGACCTCTCTTTTACCGACATGATTAGCTTTGCTAACAATTCCTCTTTCTTCCATTGTATCTATAATTCTTGCAGCACGATTATAGCCTATTTGAAGTTTTCTCTGTAAATAGCTCGTTGAAGCCTTACCGTCAGATCTAATTATTTCTAGCGCCTGATTATATAATTCATCATTTTCTTCTTCATTTTTATTTATAGTGTCTTCATTAGTGCTGATTGAAGTAATCTCCTCAATATAATCAGGTTCACCCTGAGCTCTTAAAGTGCTTGTTATTTTTTCTATTTCTTTTTCTGAAACATAAGGACCATGTATCCGTACTATCTTATTCGCAGAAGACATGAACAACATGTCACCTTTACCCAAAAGTTGCTCAGCACCTTGTTCTCCTAAAATTGTTCTACTATCTATTTTTGAACTTACTTGAAAAGATACTCTTGTTGGAAAATTAGCTTTTATAGTTCCTGTAATTACATCCACGCTAGGTCTTTGTGTTGCCATGATTATGTGAATACCAGCTGCTCTGGCCATCTGAGATAGCTTTTGAATATAGTTTTCTATCTCTTTACCAGCCACGAGCATTAAGTCTGACATTTCGTCTACTACTACAACAATATATGGCATTTTAAGCTGATGCTTTTCATTGTATCCATCAATGTTTCTAACTCCAACTTTACTCATTAATTTATAACGATTGTTCATTTCTTTTACAGTCCACCCCAAGGCTGCTGTAGCTTTTTTTGCATCAGTTATAACAGGTGTTAATAGATGGGGAATACCTTCATAAGAGGATAATTCTAACATTTTGGGATCAATTAAAATAAACTTACAGTCATCAGGACTTAGTTTGTATAAAAGTGAAACAATTATAGTGTTGATGCAAACTGACTTACCCGAACCAGTAGTTCCCGCAATTAATAAATGAGGCATTGACGAAAGGTCACCTATAACTGACATGCCGGAAATACTTTTACCTAAAGCTATAGGAAGTTTAACGTCTTTTCTTTGAAACCTTTCATTTGAAATTATTTCTCTAAGTGCAACACTTTCTCTAATTTCATTAGGTATTTCAATACCGACAGTGTTTTTACCTGGTATTACCGAAACTCGAGAAGACGTAGAACTAGTATTCCTAGCAAGATCGTCCGAAAGATTTATAATTTTTGAAACTTTAACACCAGGAGCTGGTTCAAATTCATATAAACTGACTACAGGACCGTTATTAATTTTTTTAATTTTACCGTCTATACCAAAATCTAATAATATTTTTTCCATAAAGTCAGATGTCGGACGGTTTTTATTTAACTCTTCGTGATTAATTTTTGAAGTATTTTTTTCAAGTAGATCTAAAAAAGGCAATTTATAAGACTTCCTGCCTTTTACACTGCTGTTTAAATTTTTTTCAAATTCAAAAGATTGTTGAGGTCTTTTAGTATTTTTTTCTTCTAAAGCAAAAGTGTCACTGGACAAATCAGAAGAACTAATATCCTTTTGAAACTTTTTTGAT
>MDTB01004583.1_pt1 | contig 13019 bp, 8 predicted proteins | sample 811161 | NCBI WGS metagenome assembly MDTB01 (sample SAMN05326650, study PRJNA326480) | marine metagenome | isolation source: seawater | place: Mediterranean Sea | collected 2009 | reverse complement strand
TTTGGTATAAAATCCAGTTCTAAGGCGGGATTGGTATAGTGGAATTACGCGACCTTGCCAAGGTCGAGAGACGAGTTCAATTCTCGTATCCCGCTCCAAAAACTGTTCCAATAGTAAAAAATGTAAAAAATTATCCTCCAAATTCTCTTACTTTGTTAAATTTTAATTATTTTATAATATAAAATTACATGAAAATGATTCCTGAGTGGACATCAGAAGAGCTTAAAAGTGAGGAAAAAATACCTCGTACAGAAAAAGACGTCTTTAAATGGCTCGAAAAAACAAACCTTTCCACTCATGGTGAACCTCAGCCAATTGCTTATCATTCAGTCTCCTTAGCTAGCCACATTAATCAAAGGTTTGGTGAAGCTGATTTTATTTTATTAATTTCTAACATGATTTTAATTTTAGAGGTAAAAGGGGGAATTTCTTATAAAAATGGAATTTGGTATTCTGGCAAACAGGATAGAGGAAAAACTGGGCCATTTAAACAAGCTTCTCAAAACATGCATTCAGTCAAAGATGCATTAGAAAAAAAATTTGGAAATAAAATGATTAACAATAACTTTGTTTTTGGTTATTGCGCTATATTTCCAGATATAAGAAATTTTGAAGCAAGAGGTATTGAATACGAACCTCAGCATTTTATTGACAGGAATAAAGCAAGTAATTCAGAAGAATTTGAAGCAGCTATAAAAAAAGTCATTGCATATTGGAAAAATAAAACAAGATGGGTTAATAATTACCCAAGAATTTTATACGATGACGTAAAAAATTTTATTAGACAAGATTTTGATTATATTCCTGCTCTAGATTATGACTTAAGTAACATAATTAATAATCAAAAGAGACTAACTGATGAACAATGCTCAGTACTTGGCGATATAGATGGGCTTCCCAAAGTAACAAACAGAATAATTTTTAGTGGAGGTGCTGGAACAGGAAAAACTGCCCTTCTCCAAAGAATTTCTTATAGCTTCCAAAATGATGAAAATATACTTATTACCTGCAAAAATCCTCAATTAGCCAATCACTTTAAAAAATTATTTAAAATTTTTGATAAAAAAATTGATATTAAATCAATTGATCAATTAGATTTAAATACTAATGAAAAGTATGACTATATTCTTATTGATGAAGCTCAAGATATTATTAATCAGGGGTTATTAGATACTATAGACTCTATTCATAAAGATGGCTTAGAAGGCAAATGCTTTTTTTTCATCGACGAAAAAAGGCAATCAAGAATTGAAAGTAATTTCGACCCTGAAGTTTGGGACCTACTAAAAAATTCAGAAACAACTTACTCCAAATCTTTGAGTGATAATTTACGTAATACTAAACCAATAATTGATGAAGTTTATGAGCTACTCAATGTAAAACTCGAAAAGCCAAAAAACGGGTCTGGAAGAAAACCAGAAATTATTGATGCAAATTCCACTGAAGATATTATTGGAGAGGTCAAAGAAATTTTAAAAAAATTACATAATGACTCAATAAGTCCTCGAGATATAACATTGATATCTTCAAATAAAATAGAGCTACTAGATGTGATAGAAGGAGAAAAGTTTAAATATGAAATTTCTAAAGATTTTGACTCATCTGATATGTGTATAAAAATCGCTAGCACTAAAGAAATTAAAGGTTTAGAAACAAAAGTGGCAATAGTTATTGAAGTAGGATCAATTTGGGAAAAAGATATAGAAGAAATAAGGGAACATTTGTATGTCGCAACAACAAGAGGCAGGGTTGATTTTAAATTAATAACTAAAAAGAAAGATCTTGAAGATTTTATTCAAAAGGTTAAAGAAATTGAGTAAAGAAGTTAAATCTAGAGATATAGCTATTGACTATTTAAAAGGTCAAGTAATTGGCCCGGAAGATTCAACTGTAGAAATACTAAATCAAAGCCCACAAATTACATACACCATGGGGGTTTTATATCCACTTGGAATTCAAGATTCAGATGATATAAAAGAAGAAATAGACTATCAAAATAACGAAGAATCCTCTAACAATAATGCAACAAATTCATCTGGGAGTTCATTAGATGTTAATGATGATGAAGACAGAATTAAAATTGACCCATTATCTGTATCTTCTTGTGGTATCAGTTTTTTTATAGAAGAAGCTGAAGAAATTAAGATCAAAGTATGGGGTGCTAACTATAAAGAAATTAAAAAAAGTGAGAGGTATTTTTTAACTATTAAAAAAGAAATAAATGAAAATTCAGAAAACTACACTGAAGATGAAATTAAAGATATTAATCAATTAATATCAAAACAAGAAAATAATAAGAATAAAAACACAGAACCTTTAAAAAAATATCTTGAAGAAAAAAGTTTATGTGGACATATTATTGCCCCCAGCAAAGGTTTCATTAGATATCCAATTTACGGAAAAGATTCGCCTGAGGAAGTAATTATTAGCTCTGAAAATCAAAAGGTAAAAGTTCTTAAAGGTACATCAGAAATTATTTCTAAGTGGAGAAATACTGGAAATGGTTATTTGGTAACAATTACTTTACAAAATGTTCAGCATATGAATATCGAAGATAATTTCTCGTTAAATAAAACATTATTTCAAGTTGGATTTAATGTAAGTTTAAAAGACCAATTTTTTCAACCATACCCTCAACCTGACAAGACTTCATTATTTGATGAAGAATCAATTGAGTTAATTGCTCAATATCAAAATCATAAAACTTATGCAATTGGGCACGGGTGCTCTCCCATATGGAATGATTTAGACTCCCCAAATATTAATAAAATCACAGCTGAATTCATGCCTAGCCACGAAGTATTTAGAGTAATGAGCAATCCAAATATTAATAACTTTGAATGCTTTTCTGCAAATAAAATAGGATGGGAACTTAGTCAAAAAGAAATTATTGAAAGCTTAGAAAAATTTATTGATTCATATTCTGATTGGATAAAAGATCAAAAAGAGATACTTAAACAACCATCTTATAGTGAGGCTTCAAGCTCAATTGGGTCCAAATTAGATATTACAATCTCCAGAATGAAAGCTTCTTTAAGAATTTTAGAAAACAATGCTGATGCTTATAAAGCATTTAAATATATGAATAGAGCCATAGTAATCCAAAATTCTAGAAAAGACTTAGATCCTGAAAATTATAAAGAAGTAATCTTTGAAGAAAATCAGAAAACTGAGTTTAATTGGTTTGCATTTCAAATGGGATTCATATTGCTTTCAATAGAATCAATTATTTATGAAGATTCTGATTTTAATGACACAGTTGATTTATTAGCATTTCCAACTGGTGGTGGAAAGACAGAGGCTTATTTAGGAATAATTGGTTTTATAATGTTTTACTCAAGGATCAAAGACCCCAAAAAGATTATAAAAACTCAAGTTATCTCAAGATATACTTTGAGGCTGTTAACTAGTCAACAATTTATACGAACTTCACAAATGATTATGGCGTGCGAATTTATAAGAAGAAGAAAAAGTGAAGAAATCGGTGTTTCTGAAATAAATATTGGACTTTGGGTAGGTTCGGATAATACTCCAAACTCGATCTCAACTTACCATGCACGTGGAGGAGGCAATAAGGCTGAAACTGCTTATGACATTTACAAAAATATGATAGACACTGGAGATATTTCAAATTCAGGAAAATTAATAATTCAAAATTGTTTATGGTGCGGAAAAGACCTTTTCCCGTCTCTGGGCAGCAGATCAAAAGAAGAAAGAAAGGAGTTGCTTGGAATATTTGCTTCCAATGAAACATTTTTCTTTAAGTGCCCAAATTCATCGTGTGAATTTGCAGAAAAAATTCCTATAAATGTTATTGACCAGTCATTATATGATAATCCCCCATCAGTACTATTAGCCACAGTAGATAAATTTGCAAATTTTGCTACAGAATCAAGAGCTTCTGTTTTCTTAGGTGACGAAACTTCAGGACCTGAATTAATTATTCAAGATGAATTACATTTACTTTCTGGTCCGTTAGGAACTGTAATGGGTTTATACGAATCAGCATTTAATTCTTTAATGGAATATAGAGGTCACAGACCAAAAATTATTGCTTCAACAGCAACAACAAGAAATTATAAAAAACAGTCAAAAGGATTATTTGGAAAAAATGCTATTGTTTTCCCGCCTCAAGCAACTGAAATAAATGAAACATTTTTTTCTACTGTTGATAAAGAATCACCTGGAAGAATGTATCTTGGATCCATGACCCAATGTCAAGCTCCAACGATGGGGTCAATAATAAATATAGCTGCCATGCTAAATATTTGCGCTGAGAAAGAAACTGAAATAAAAGACCTTTCGGAAGAAATGTTTGATAGCTACTGGACTCTAATTATTTATCACAATAGCTTGACTGAACTTGGAAAAACTTTATCGGCAACTAAGGATGAAATACCTACCAGAATGAAGCAAACAGCATTAAATCAAGAAAATATTAGAAAAAATTTTGGTGATGAAAATAACATAATCGAATTGCGTGGAAGTGTTGATCAAGGTGAGCTTCAAAAAGATCAAGCAAGAATGAATAAAGTATGGAATGATAAAGATGAAGTAAGTGCTGTTGTTACAACAAATATAATGTCAGTTGGTGTTGATTATCAAAGATTAGGGCTTATGATTGTATTAGGTCAACCTAAAACAACATCCGAATATATTCAGGCCACAAGTAGAGTAGGCAGAAAAGTAGAAAATCCAGGAATTGTACTGACTCATTATAGAACGTCCATGCCTAGAGACAGATCTCATTATGAATCATTTAAAAGCTACCACCAAAATCTTTACAAAGAATTAGAACCAAGTAGCGTTACACCTTTTACAGTTCCTGCACTAAATAAGGCATTTAGTGGTGTTTTAATTGCATTATTTAAACACGGACTTGGACTGAAATCTTCAGATGGACATAAATTTAATTCAGAAGATGAAAAAACATCAACGTTGATTAATTTGTATAAAGAGACGGTAAAAAAATACACAAATGAAGAAACAAAGATTTTAGACGAAATCTTGAAAGAAAGAATTAAACAATGGAATAATTGGAAAAAAGAAGCTGAAGAAGATGGTCCTGGTCAACCTTTACATATAAATGTGGCTGGTAATAATAAATGGAAATTAACAAAAAGTTTCGGAAGTACGGCATCTTCGAAAAACAGGATATTATCTAAAACAAGAAGAGAACCTTGGGAGATATTGTCAAGTATGAGAGCAGTTGAAGATAATGTATATGGATTTGAAAGAGATTAAATGGCTAAACCTCATATAATTAGAAAATCTAAACTTATCAGACCCCACGGACCAGGCGCAATTTTTACTGAAGCAGGAAATAGTTTTTTGGTTGAATCATGCAAGAGTTGGGTAGACTCACCAAAAATTACATTAGATAGGTTAAGTGAAGCATTGAACGGGAAAGAACTTAGGCAGCCTCCATTTCAAGAAGAAAATAATTTTACTAGGCAAACTAAACTAGTGGGACTAAATAGGTTCCCAAACTGGCTTTTTTGCCCTTCAAGTAATTGTAGAAACTTAATGAAGTGGAGAGCTTCAAACACAGATGATCAAACCCAAAGTATTTCAAATAAATTAGGTAATAAGAAAAATGAGGGGGCATTTTGTCCTGACATTAATTGTAATTCAAAAAATGTATTGATGACCCCGATGAGGTTTATTCAAATTTGCAAAAAAGGGCATACTCAAGATGTTGATTGGTCAAATTACGTTCATAGAGGAATGTCAGGAAATTGCAACTCTATAAATCTAAAATTTTACAATAAAAATAATAATACCAGCTTTAGTAGTTTAGAAATTTTTTGTCCAGAATGTAATGCGAGGCAAAGGCTTACAGGCATAACAACAAGAGATAATATTAAATGCCCTGGTTATGAACAAGGCATGAACTTTGAAATTGAAAATTGTGATGAATTCGTAAAAACAGTTCCATATACTGCTGGTAATGTTTGGTTGCCTCTTCAAATATCTGCAATTGATATTCCCACTGGATGGTCTTCTACAATGAGTGTCCCCCAATGGATTATTAGTTCATTAGAAAGATTAAACTCTTTTAAAGTTTTACAAGATTTTGAAATGTGGCACGATGAAAAATTTGTTGAAAAATGTATTGAAGAAGTTCAGAAGGAATGGTCTAAAGCATTCCCAGAAGACCCAACAAAAGTGACAAGAAAAGATTTGGAGGATGCAGATGAAGGAAATTTTGGTGAAAATAATCAAACAGGCACGACTATCGAACTTATAAAGCCTCTAGAATGGGAATGGTTTGAAAAAAATGATTCAACAATTGATTTACCAAGAAGCCTGATCCTGCACCCTGTTTTATTTGATAGTAATAAAGATATTGTCTTATCTTCAATAGAAAAAATAATCAGAGTGGAAAGCATTAAAGAAGTAAGGGTTCTTAAAGGTTATGGCAGAGTTGAGCCTCCGACGCACTTAGATTACAGATCTGTATGGGGTGGTGAAGGCGGAAATTCTCAAGAAAAATGGTTGCCTGCTATCGAAGCTTTTGGTGAAGGAATATTTATAAAATTTGATGAGAGAAAAATTTCAAAATGGGAAGAAGATTTAAATGTTATAAATAGGATTAAAAAGATAATTCCTCATTATGAAGATAATATTTTTAGTTCAGTTTTATTTAATCCTTCTCCACGAACAATATTATTACATACCTTTTCTCACCTTTTTATCAAGTCATTAATTTTTGTTGCTGGTTATAGTGGCCCATCCATTAAAGAAAGGATTTATTCAACTGAAGAAAATTTTAATAAAGATATGGCGGGTGTACTAATTTACACAACTGATACTGACTCCCAAGGAACTTTGGGCGGTTTACAAGAACAGGCAAATAACATTGATATTATAACGATTATGAAAAAAATGATTATAACTAGCTCGTGGTGCTCTTTAGATCCAGTATGCATTGAATCTGAAAATGATGTCCAATTAGGTATGACCTTAAATTTATCAAGTTGTCATGCTTGTTCAATTATTGCTGAAACAAGTTGTGAAAATTTTAATAGAATGCTGGATAGAAAATTATTAATTGATGAAAAATATGGCTTTTTTAAAGAAGAATTAAAAAATATTTATAAGTAATGTCAGAAGTAAAATTTCCAGAATTAAGAGATTTAGATGAAGACCAAATTGAAATTTGGAATTTAGATAAAAATAAGGATTTTATTATTGCTGGCCCGCCTGGAACAGGAAAAACTGTCATGGCCCTATATAGAGCTCATATTTTGCAAAAAGATAATGATGACGATAGCGATAAACCTATTTTAATTGTAAAGCAGCACTTACTAAGACAATATTGCGAATATTTTGCAAAAAATTTAAAAATAAATTCTGATGTAAAAACTTTTGGTCAATATCTTTATCAAATTTGGAAATGGCCTTTAAGACGAAGAGGGGCTCCTCCGGGTGGCATACGAGCAACAAATTTTAATTACAAATGGGATGAAATTATTAACCAATATAAAAAAGTTTCTTCTAGCAATTCAATAAGTATTAACAATCACATTATTATTGACGAAGGTCAAGATATTGGAGCAAAGTTTTATTTTTTAGTTGGACAATTGTCAAATAAAACTAAGACTATTTTTCTTGATGAAAATCAAACTATTTTTGATAATGAAGACCAAAGTTCAAAATTAATAGAAGTTCAACAACTTGGTGACATAGATACTAAAGTAAGGTACCTAAATAAAAATTATAGAAACACAAGACAAATTGCATTAGTATCAAAACATTTTTATGTAGGAAGAGAAGAAAATGCGCCAGTTATTCCAAAAGATAAGCATGGGCCTTTACCTGAGTTACTAAATCTATCAAAAAAAGATTTTATAAAAAGGGTAGTACTTTCTGCACTTAATCAAAAATTTGAAACTGTTGCAATTTTAGTTCCTGAACGACAGATGATTGGAAGTTATCAAAAAGAAATCACAGCAGAAATACAGAAATACTTAGGTGACAGGACTTTAAAAAATAATAAGGTTCAAACTTGGTATGGAGGTAACAATAAAAGTATTGATTTTAGTTCAGATGGCATTTTTATAATTCAATATCATAATGCTAAAGGGCTTGAATTTGATACTGTTTATTTAGCAGAAATGGATAAATTCCAATTTAATACTAATGATATAGGCCAAAATTTATTTTACTCATTATGTGCAAGAGCAAGAAAAAGGCTATATGGACATTATTCTGAAGATGGTAAAACACAATTAGTTATGTCTTATAAAGAAGCAATTGGTAAAGCCCTTAGAGAAGAAGAGTCAGACAATGAATTAATAATTACTGCAATAAAAGGTAATGAAAAATATGAATTTACTGAAGAAGAATGGGAAAAGTATAAAGCCTCAGAAATTGGGGAAAAAGACCTTAAAGAATTCGAAAAAACCGGAGGTATTATAGAACTTACTTTTAGACAAAAAAAATTAATAAAAAAGATTGAAGAAAGTCACTCTAACAAGAAAGATACGCCATCTTTTGATGAGAAAATAGCTGACGATAAAACACTTATAAAAAAAATTGAGGAAAAAGAAGATAAAGTAAAGTCTGAATTTAAAGATCCAATAAGATTAGTATCAGATATAGACATGTTAATTGATGAACTAAGTGAGAATGATAAACTAAATATATGGGATGAATTTGAGGAGCACACAGGTACTTTTATAGGATGGGAAACTAAAAGGAATAAAATTATATCATTTAGCTTAAAGGTAATCTCTTCGACTATAGATGAATATCAAGAAGGGGATGAAATAATATTTAATGCCGAATCAATTGATTCATTAGAAATTTATAGATTATGAATAAAAATATGTACGACATATCACCAAAAAAACAGTCACTGTTTTTTTTAACTAATACACCAAATTTAGCCACTTTCCTTTCAAGTCAATATATTGGGCCATTTGAGATGTTTAAAAGTTTAAATCAAGTTTATAATCCTGATTTACTTAAAATTTCAAAAGGGTATATTCCCTTCACTAGAAATGGATGCAGTCAAAGCTTACAGGAAGAGGTAATTGCAAAGAAAAATAAAGAAACAACGTACAGTTCTGTACTTATTAAAATTAAAAGTAATAAATTATTTTCTGATGACTCTGAAATTGATAAAAAACAAATCATATTTCATGAAGGCATTTTACCCATATCGTGTATTGATTCTGTAATTTTTGAAACTGATAATGACAAACAAGATTTTATTGATAGATATTTAAGAACCTTTTCAGCAATAGAAAATTATGACAAAAAAATAAATTTTTTAGTGGATAAAAAAAGATTTAATAAAAGAGGATTAACATTAAAAAACTATAAAGAGGAAATAAAGAAAATAAAGAAAAGTAAATTCATAATTCCTTTCAATGAAATTGATAGAAGTTTAGGAGGAATGTTAATTCTCGGGCAAAGAATGAATGAAATTTCATACTCACATGAAATTCCAAATTTATCTAACCTTATCATGAGCAATTTTATGTTAGTAAAAAATGAACTTTGGATGCCTTGGGATTCTCTGAATATTTTTGAAATTAATGGCTCTCAAACTTTTGGAAACACAGAAACTATTTTATTTTCTGTCATAGTATCAGTTCTAAAAAAACATGATATCAGAGAAAATTTTAATCAAAGGGAGATTATTTCAGAAGTTTTAATAGAGATTGAAAAATTAAAAACTTTAGCTGAACCAATCAAAAGACGAATAAATATAGAGTTAGCTGAAATCAATAGCTACATAGAAGGAAAAGTATTGGCAAATAAATTGGGTAAACATTCAGGGGTACCTTTTTCAATAAATGCCCTTGGGATAGCGCTGCTCAGACAAAGTGCTGAAAATATTTTAGATGATGTAGAACTAGAATCCGTAACAGAAAGTATAAAAGTTATGTCATTGATGTTCATAGGCATACTTAATGGCGCTACAAGAATTTCAAATAAATATAAAAAAAATAATATAGATTTATTACTAAGTGATATTTGCTTTATGTGGGTAAGGGAATACAACATCGATTCAAATACTAATGCTTTTGAAATATCCCCAGAAACTTTCAAAATGACAGAAGTCTTAAATGACAATGGAAAGTACTTTTCGTTTGAATGAAATCTATTGAAGGGTTAAAAAAATTTAATGATTATAAACTAAAAACATTAAATACTATGTTTAATAATGAGAGTATTAAAGGTAGTTTTTCAATTTGGAAAAATGAAATAATCAAAGTTCAGAATATTTTTGATTTAGGAGACAACCTATCCAATATATTTAATTCTTCAAGCCCAATTTTATCTAAAAGGGCTCAATCCTCTCTGAGTGGCGGAGGTGCTAATTGGGAAAGATTAGTACTTTGGTATCTAAATCTTGTTTCTTGGAACACAAATATTTTTTTTCTGAAAGCAAATAAAAATATCGTTCCTAAAGTAATCACTGACTCAACCACAGTCATTATTCAAAATAATCGCACTAATACCGAATCAGATATATTTGGATTTTCTATTCCATTTAAATATTTAGATACAAAGAAAGATATAGATTCAAAAGTGATATCAAATTTAATTGAAAAAAATACAGGTGCATGCAACCTTTCAATAATACAATGTAAAACTAATTGGAATGATAATTCACAAATTCCAATGTTATGGGACATGATATATAAGGCAAATTTTTCTGATAATCAGTTTATTAATATTGGAACCTATGGCTATAACCCAAGGTCATTTAAAAAATTTAATTATTCCTTTGTTACAGTTCCAACAGGAAAAAAAGTAATTAAAGCAAATTCTTTAGCAACTTTGAGAGTTAAGAATTTGAGTGGAGGGAATTATTGGGGTAGAGAATCTGTCAACGGAGTAGCGCTCAGCTTAAAAGAATTTTTTATGAAAAACTATGAAGAATCTTTTGGCTCAAATATCCAGAACCATATCAACGTAAAAATTAACAAAGAAATTATTAATAAATTTATTAATTTAGATTTTTAATAATTTTTTTTAAATGATTCCCAATATTTTTTGCCAGCTCAACTGGAACGGCATTCCCAATTTGTGTATATTTTGGTAATTCTCTTTCGAAATTTTTTTCAACAGGATTACCTGCCCTTCTTAATCCCCCGGTTGTCCTTTTGCCTTTAAAAGAATACCAATCTGGAAAAGTTTGCAGTCTAGCCCACTCTCGAACAGATAAAGTTCTTGGTTGAGAATAATGTACATAATCATCAGGCAATGAGGTCACAGTTATATTTGGCTTTTTGCCTCCCCATCTTTCAGGTAATAATTTTTGAGAGAATTTATTAATTTTCATATCATTTGGTAAATCCTTCATGTTTTTCTTCTCTTCAATCATCATAATAAATCTTTGCTCGACACTTTCTTTGTGCTTACTATATTCATGATCTGTAACAATTTGACCTTTATCAGAAATAAAGCCGGAATATTTATCTGATCTAAATTTTTTTTGATATTCATTTAACGCTTTTTTTGGATATTTCTTAGTCGATAATATTTCCTTATAATTTTTATCTACTAAATCGTCCAGTATCTCTTTTAAATCTGGAGGGTTAATATTTGTTGGCTCTGGGAATAGGGCAAAATTATTTTTTTTAACTAATTCTTCTTTTATGCCAATAATAAATAATCTTGGCCTATTTTGAGGCACCCCATAATCATAAGAATTTATATGAAAATCAGATGTTATGTATCCACCAGTTTGTTTTAAAAATGTACTTTTTACGTCATCCCAAATTTCTCCTTTTTTACCTTTATTTGTCCATTTAGCAGATTTCAAACCCTGAACATTTTCAAAAATAAACATTTTTGGCTTAACTTTTTTTATTATTTCAGCCATATATTTATATAAATGATTTCCAATTAAATCTTTTTTATTTACATTGTATGATCTTCTGTGACCAATATTTGAAAACCCTTGACATGGGGGGCCTCCTACAACAAGATCAATAGGGTAACTTGAATCTGAAATTTTATATTCTTTTACTATATCTTTTATTAAGTCAGGTATATTTTCTATTTTTAAGTCATATATATTATTTGATTTAAATTTTTCTAATTCAGGATTTTCATCTACTCGATTACATAAATATGTATCGAGGGCATCATTATTGAGTTCATTTACGTATACAGGCATAAACCCAGATTGCTCTAACCCCAGAGAAAGTCCACCGCAGCCTGCGAACAAATCCATGAAATACAAATTATTTCTTATCATTTATTTTTTTTGCTCTTTTTTTAATAATTTCTAGAATTGTCCAAACAGATTTTCTATTATCAAGGATTTTCCTTTTAGAAATTCTTTTCCTGTCTCTTCTGTCACCTTTTGTTTCCATAAAAATAATTTATCATAAACCACTATTTATAAAATTATTCATTTGCCATAGGATGTATAAATGAGCTTAGAAAAAATATTTACAATGGACACTTCCGGAATCAAATTCGGTAACGGTTGCACGGAAGAAGTAGGTTATGAAGCCAAAAGATTTGGAATAAAGAAGGCGCTAGTAATGACCGACAAGAAAATTGAAAAACTTGGCCTTTTTCAGACAGTCAAAGATTCCCTCGGTAGATACGGCGTTGATTTTTCGGTTTACAACGACGTAGTGACTGAGCCAACCGACACTTCATTCAAGAATGCATCTTCTTTCGCATCCGATGGAGACTACGACGGATTAATAGCAGTCGGTGGAGGTTCCGTAATGGATACCACCAAGGCTGCCAATCTTTATTCGACATATCCTGCAGATTTTCTTGACTACGTGAACGCGCCAATAGGAAAAGGGGTTCCAATTCCTGGACCCCTAAAGCCATTGATCTGCGTACCGACAACAGCTGGAACAGGAAGCGAAACCACCGGTGGAGCCATATTTGATTTGGAAGAAATGCATGCAAAGACCGGACTTTCTGACAGATACCTAAGGCCAACTGTTGGAATAATTGATCCCGAAAACACCAAGACCATGCCGAAAATGGTTGCCGCATGTAGCGGCTTCGACGTGTTATCACAC
>MDTB01156128.1_pt1 | contig 13021 bp, 21 predicted proteins | sample 811161 | NCBI WGS metagenome assembly MDTB01 (sample SAMN05326650, study PRJNA326480) | marine metagenome | isolation source: seawater | place: Mediterranean Sea | collected 2009 | reverse complement strand
TAAGTTATTAAAGATAGATAGATTGTTTTTCATGTGCTTTCCTCCTAAGTTAGCGAGTTAATGTATTGAAGATCCTATCTATAGCAATCTTCAACTGTATTTATATAATATAATGACTATTTTTAGAATTACGACCTGATTTAACGTTTTCTACCAAGATTACCAATGGTACGCCATTGCTCTGCTTCTTGTGTCATTCTCTTAACAATCAAACGACTCTTTTTCTTCTTCTCTCGTTTGATCTCGGAAGGTTTTCTGTAATACTGTCTGTCCTTCAACTCTTCAAAGAACTTGTCCTCTTTTTGTTTTTTCTTAATTCTTTTGTAGGCTCTCATAGGATCACCGCCTGGTGGTACCTCTGCATAATAACCATGGAAGCCGTCGGGTCTATTTGATCTGAATTTATTAAATGGTTTTCTTTTTTGCATTTGTATCTGACTTTTTAAACATTAACACAGGATCCTCGTTTTTGTCAACCACGTTACCAGTAATTTTTATTTTCTCGACACCTCTCTTTTGCATTTCTGTGGCATCGAATTGATAAGGCAACAGTATCTTATCTACAATACTCTTGAGGGCACGTGCATTTGTGCCTAGTGCCTTGGCCTTTTTTGCTATTGCAAGTTTGGCCGACTTGTCAAAGTCTATCTGCATCTGGTCAAGTTCGAACAGATAGGCCACTTGCTTTAATATTGAATTCTTAGGTTCTGTAAGTATCTGTACCAGTTGTGGTTCACTCAAGTTATCAACGTTTGTGATGTAACTGAATCTACCCACGAACTCTGGTATTAGTCCATACTTCATAAGGTCCTCAGGCTTGACATCCATTAGAAAGTTTTTCATGCTATCTTGTGAAAGTGTTGCGCCAAATCCTATACCTGATGCTTCCTTGCTTTTTAATTGTTTTTCAAGTTCTGTGAAAGCACCTCCCACAATAAACAGTATGTTTCTAGTGTCGATTGATATGGTCTGCTGGTCAGGATGTTTCCTTCCTCCCATTGGTGGTACTCTACATTGTGTACCTTCTACTATTTTAAGCAGTCCTTGTTGTACACCCTCACCTGAAACGTCTCTAGTCAGTGATGTGTTCTCACCTTTTCTACATATCTTGTCTATCTCGTCGATGAATATGATGCCACGTTCAGTTTTTGTCACATCTCCACCTGCGTTTGCATATAATTTTTGCACTACATTTTCAACATCTTCTCCCACGTAACCGGATTCTGTTAGTGTTGTTGCGTCTGCTATTGCAAACGGCACGTCTAGGTATTTTGCAATGGTCCTTGCCATCAATGTTTTACCTGCACCTGTGGCGCCCAGTAGTAACACATTAGATTTTTCTAGGTCAAAATCCTTCGGTGGTTGCATTATTCTTTTGTAATGATTAGCGACAGCAACTGACAGCACAGTCTTTGCACCATCCTGTCCTATGACATAATCATCGAGGTATTCTTTGATCATCACAGGATTAAGTTGTATCTCGCCTTTTTGAATTTTTTCTTTTGTTACTTTGAGTTGGTCCTCATCTAGTATCTCAATACATAATTTGATACACTCATTACAGATAGCGACTTTTGTTGCACCAACAATCATCTTTGACACTTCTCTTCGTGACTTGCTACAGAAAGAACAGTTTAGATTTTCTTCACCCATTAAGCACCATCTTTTATGTTTTTAATTTTAGGAAACAGTTCAGCCATTCCGCCTATTTTGTTCCTATTGAGTACACTAAAAGATTGGGCATCATCGTGGTTTGAGTTTACAAAGAATGTTTTTGCTAAAGTTAGGATATAACCTGACCATACTTTTAATTGATTGGAAGAGTAGTCCATGTTCATTACAACTGTTGTTCCTGCTCTGCAGGCATTGAGCAACCATGTGTAGTCTCTGCCTTTTGCATTAGGTTTCCACTCTTCAAGATACTTTTCATATTCGGCATCTTCTTCTGCACCAAATGGATCCAAGTTTGAAAAGTTATTGTCATCCCATAGGTACAATGTTATGTCCTCTTTGGGCATATGTTTGTTGATAGCATCTGCAAAGTTGTCCTTGTCTCTCTTGCTTAAATTAATTAAAACAAATGATCTGTTTTGATTTTGAAAGAACGAGGGAGGAGTCACCATGGTGATGGTTCCCATTTTTTTCCTCAGTTCTAGTTTTTTTCCTAGTACCGGTTTCTCTGGTTTCTTTTCTACGTTTTTAGGTTCAGCCATTTTGATTCAGTATCTCCATTATAGTGTCTCTATCCTCTTTTGTCAAATCATTTAGAGACAACTCTCCGTTCTCTAATTTAGTTATTTGATCATTGATACGGTTCTCAATTCTCTGACGGTAGTCTTCGTCACTGCCTAACCTATTCTTGTGATTGGTAAATTTTTGTGTTGGTATAGTGGCCTCCATCTTGATCTCATCTGCACTGACGGGTGGTTCCTCTGTGTTCTCTAACGTTGGTAATTCTAATTCATTTTTTTCTGGCTCTGGAATATCTAGTTCTTTTACTTTGTTCCACATGGTCTCATCTGACTGTTCCTCATTCTGCTTGTAGGATGTGTCAGGCACCATTCTTCTTTTACCATCTTTGATCACCATCTTCATTGGTATGGTTGGATCTGGTTTTTGTTTTTCTTCCCAACCATCTAACAGTTGATCAAGTTCATCGTCTGTCATGTCTCGATCCTCTGTCTTAGGATCTATCATAAACTTCTCTTTGAGTCCTTCAGCAGTCGTTGACTCTATGTTGCTTTTTTGTATTGCTTCAGATTTCGTAATGACTGTTGGGTCATCATAATCACTCATTAATACTGCAATAGTCTTTGCCAACTCCGGTGGAAGATTTTCAATGGTAGTGTCTCCACGTTTGATGTCATCGATATGATCTTGAAAGAATGCTTTACGAGATTCTGTAATTGGCGGATGGTTTCTTGCTTCATCTTCCGTTAACCCAACATCTTCTAGAAATTGTAATCTGTTTGCTTCATCTCTTTCTTGTTTCAACTCATCCTCGGACACGTCTTCGAACTTGCCGTGTTCGTTATGAAACTGATCTAACATCTGTTTTACTTCAGAATCAGTTTTCTTTATCTCTGGTTCTATTGTCTCCACTGTCTTGCCCTTTTGCACTACTCGTTGTCCAAGTATGCCCATCTTTTGTTTTTTGATTTTGGGAGTTTCTATCACTGGGTCTGGCTCAACAACTTCTGTGAAATCTGGTTTGAGTCTTTCAGGCTCCATCACTTCTTCTATCTGTTCTGATATTGACTGCTCTTCCTCGTCTTCTCTGGCCTTACGTGCAAATTCTTCCAGTGCTTTCTGCTCTTCTGCCTCACGTTTTTTGAATTCTTCTAGTTGTTTCTCTTTGTCGACTTTTGGCTCTTCCGGTAGGTCGTATATATGTTCGTCTGGATTGTACCCGTCCTTGGTATTATCTGCTACTATTTCTTTGTCTTCAGTTTTTTTTTGACTGGAGAGATCTATGTGTGGTATAGGATGTCCCTCAAATGCTAGGTCTTCTTGCACTATCTCAACAGGTTTGTCTTCAGGCTGAGGCACTTTTTCATTGAACTTCGCCAATTTGTCCTGCATCTCTTTTTCTATCTTTTCAAGTTCTGCTTTTTTGTTTGATAGTTCAGTGTCTGCTTTTGCAACCTCATTAAAATCTTCTGGATCTGGCTTTTCAAGATTTACAAGATCAGGCTCTGTTTTGGGCAGTCTTTTGACCAAACTCATGTTGGCCGCTATCAATAGCAATACTGCAAGTGGATCAAAAACAAATATGATTACTATAATGACCCATCTCACTGCCGCTTCTAGCAAGTCCTGTGTCGCTTTCTCGCCATATACAAATTCAGCGATGTACTTGACTGGTCCTACTTCTGCTTCGAGTTTACGATACTCTGTTTCATAGTCTGCTTTCTCTTCTCTTGCTTTGTCTACTGTTTTAGATTCTGCGTCTATCTGATTCTCCAGGGCGACTATTCTACCTTCGATGTCCTCAGTTTTATTATTTGCTTGGCTTCTTAAGTCAGCAATCCTTGTTTCCAGGTCCGTGATTTGTCCTGCATACTTGGATTCTATTGTGTTAAACTTTTCATCTAGTCTTTGCTTGATTTCAAGTATTTCTTTTTGTGCTTTTGCCGCCACGGACAATTCATTTGCTTTTGCTTGATTTATTGCGTCATCTAGTTTTCTTTTACTGAACGCACCCTTGTATCTTTCTTGTGCTGTCTTGATGTCAGCATCTTTTCTCTCTTTGGCCTGTGTAATTCTGTCTTGTTGTAGTGCTACTTCTTTGTCAGCATCAAGCCTTGCGTCATCTTTTTCCTGCTTGATCTTTGTAAAAATTTTGTCTAGTTCTGTCTGTTCACGTAGCACCAACGAGTCTACCCTGACATCTTCGCCTTTCAACAATCTGTCTAGGTCGTTGTTCCATCTGTCTATCTTGGCTTCTGATCTTTCAATGGTGCTTTCTATCTGTACAATCTTTGCCTGTTGGTCTTGGTTTAGTGCCGTTTGTTCCACGTGTGCTTTGGAAAGGAACCCAAAGATACCCATTGACGTTATGAACATCAATACGATCAGTGCGACCACCAGATATGTCTTGAGCCACCATACTGCGGTGTTCCAATACCTATGCAACCATACTGCGGTGACCAGTTTTCCAAGTTCTAGTACGACGCCCATTATGATGATAGGAACAACTGCCGCGGCGAATATGGCCGCCAGTCCTGCCACCGAATAGTATATCGCTACTGCTGATATCGATAGAGCCGATATTAATGTTAAGATTGATATAAACATATATGCTATTTAATATAACATACCTATAGAATTAATGCTACTGATTTAATTGGTAAATTACTCTGCGGAGTAAGTTAATGATACGTCTGCTACCAATTGATTGGCTGTGTTAGGAGCAAATGCAGATACTTCCGTAACTGTTATTGCATCTCTAATTGTTCCAGTGTTTGTTGACACCGCCGCCGCCGTTACAGCCGTTGTAGAAGATTCATTTACAGTTACACTTCCACTCTGCGTTGGGTCATAAACCAAAACGTTTTCTGTGTGTGATCTGTTTAATGCTTCACCTATTTTATCTGCTAGGTAGTCTGCTTTAGTGGCAGTTGTTGAACCGTCTATTGAAGTTCCTGTTGTTGGAATGTAGTCACCATTGTCAAAAACCAAACCAAATGCTAGGTTAGTAATTGGGTTATCACCTGCGTCACTTGAATAAGTTGTTACTATATTCACTACTCTGAAATTGGATCTAATGGCTAAAGATTGCATCATCATTTTCCATCTCAAGTTTCCTCTTGAAACTTTAAGTGATTCTGCTAGTGTTGTTGGTTTTGTAGCGAAGTCCGATGCTACACATGGAGATACTCTTCCGCCTGCCGTACTTGCCGCATCTGAAAAGTTACCTTGTGCTATCGCCACTGTAAAGTATTTTGATTGTGGTTCTGCTTCTGAAACACCGTATAATGCTTTTGGTTCTACTGTTGCCATATTAGTTTAGTTCCTTGTTAAACTTATTTATACGATTATTTATGTTATTTGTAGAATGACCAAGTCTTAGAAGGGTACATCACGCAGGCATTATTTGTAGTGTGCCTATGCTTTCCGTTGACCTGTATCCATGCTTGATAGGTTCTACACTGTCTCGAACCCATATTATATGAGTGTATTACCCTAACTTTGCCGCCTACATTACGAGTTTTGCTATACCAACTGGTAACTTGTCCGTTCATTGTAGTGCCTAACGAATGATATACTGCCTGTTTGTGCAGATTTCTCTCTTCTTTATTGAGATTAAATTCTAGATACTGCCAACGTTTGAATGGCAATGTTGCCAATGAATACTGATAACCCTCACCTAAAAACAACGGTCTGGGCATATCTGCGTTGAGGAAAGTGCCCCTAGTTTCTGCTAGATCTCCTGTGTTTGACATATGAGTTGAACAGGCATTTAAAAAAATAATACTACTGAATAGAATGATAACCCGGAACAATTTCATATCCACCTCCATCTAATCTCTCACAACTGATTGAACGTTGTGGAATTTCTTTGCCATTGATGTAAAGATGCCAGTCAAAAAATTGGCAGTTCTTTGCTATGCCACTTCCTTCTAGGAAGTCAGACACACCATCTTTACAAACTACTTTCTCCTTAGTCTGTGAGTCTATGACTTCTCCTGATTGGTCCACTATCTTTATTGTTTCTGTTTCTATGTTGCAGTACTGGTCTGACCATGGGCCACCTGCTTCTGCTTTGAAACTGAACGTGCATCCAATCACGAATACTGCTAGGGCGAATGTAAAAAATTTATACATGACTCCGCCCTAGTTTAATACTTTGTTAGCCGCATCATTGATCTTACTTGTATTAATGACTGCAGGTTTTGTATCAATCTTTGCTATGATCTTTTCGATATCTTTCTTAGATATTTCAAGCATCACATAAACTCTGTATGACTTATGTCTTGTCATAAAGATTTCCTGTTTACTGACCTTGTAGTGTCTAACAAGTGTATCAGAGATCATGTTGACCACTGTGTCTTGAGATCCTGCTTCGACAGTCAAGTTTTCGTTTGTACCTGCTTCATTCTTGTTGATAGTGGTTCTGTTGTTCATCTCACCATTTATCCTATCAGCCAGTTTTGCTTTTGCAAGTATAGTCGCCTTCTTAACTGCAAGTTCCATATCAGGAGATACTGCTGTCGCAGTTTCTTGATACTTCTTCCAAGTCTCGTGCTTATAGTCAACGTACCAGTCAGGCGTCTTATTAACAACACCGGCTTTGTCCATGTCTGGCTTGATCTTGTATGTGCTACAAGCCGTCATAGTCATCGCGGCAATCAAGACTACTGCTAGTGTTTTGATATACTTCATAACTTATCCTCTGCTTTCTGTGATAGTATCAACAAGTTCCACTATTCCTGCGAACATATTGGATATGATATTGAACGCACCATCAAGATTGAAGTCGTTCATAAACTGCTCATAGCCATTTCCGATCATAGGATACACTGCGAAAAATATTGCTACTAATATTATTAACCTAAACATAGTATTATAATAACATATTTTCCAAATACGTCAACCGGCGTTACTAGATAAAAAAGTCGCTATTTTACAGGCTTTTATAACATGGTTTTGATGAAACCAATGCCATCAATGCCCAAATATACCAAATACATTACCGTGAACCCAAAACTCTTACGACTGAACGCACCATACATTAGAAACACAGTGGCAATTAGAAAAAAGATGTAGGCTATAAACATTGGAGGGTTTGGTGAAAACCACATCAAGATCAAAGAAGCGATCAAGTTAGAAGTCATTCCTATAACTTCAAAACAGAATCTCATAGGGTTTGACCTATAATCCTCTTTTATCCACTGTAATGTTGTTTTTCTACCTACTCTTGCCATGATGGCAGTAGTTATCTATCTTCTCATCTTGGCGATGTCTTTAGCATCCTTGTCATCAAAGACAGGAACCATGTTAGATTTGTGCATGGTTGCTATTCCTAGAAGTTTTCTCTCACCACTGTAGACTTGTGGTTCTTTCTTACCGCCCATGTTCACAGGTATGTTGTTGGACATAGGAACATCAGGACCATCCCTGTAGAATGTTTGATCTCTGCCAAATGGATCATTGAAAACTCTGGGTTTGATCTTGGATTTGTGTTCTCCCCTAACATACTTGGCCCATTGAGATTTGTCCATCTGGTGTTCTTCCATGCCAATGGATCTAAAGAACTTGTTGTTTTCTATTCTTTGCTTTTCTAATCTGGCCAATTGATTTTTTGTAAAGGCTTTTTTCTTTCTCTTCTTGGTGTTGAGAGTCGTCAGTCCTTGTTCGAGATGCATTGTCATAACTTTATTATACCCTTATGGTAGTTTGTTGTCAACTATGGTCTTGTGAATTATCTGACCATATTCCGGAGTTGTACTCCAAGCAGTGATTAATGCCAGTAAATTTGGATAGTTCCATTTACCATCATCGATCTGGGAGTCTCTCTCCACTCTAAATTCTTCGTATGCAGGATGATTGTTCAATATATTAACCATGTTTTGCACACATTTGCATTTGGTCTTGTATTTCTTTACTCCCCAATTGGCGTCAGGATTTCCTTTTGCCTTCATGTGAGGGACGTTGTCTAGATCCCATGTTCTTATTCCAAAAAGATTATTGCCTTCTACTGCGAATCTACTTTTGCCCCAAGCACTTTCTATACCGGCCATTGCAATTATAATAGAAGTGGGGATCCTGTTTCTTCTGTCTGTTGTGTAGTTGATGAAATCAACGCAACCTTCTACTGCTTTAATAAATGATTGTTTATCTGTGAATTCGAACTCTGGTTCCTTAATGTCTAAGAATGCAATCTTCTTCACCTGTTCATCATGGAACGAGTCTCTTAAATCGTTTAACTTGTATGGATTAGGATGGAATGTCCCTGCTCCGAATGATAGGCCTATAACAATAAACACTACAACTGTCAGGCTTAACCATGCATATATTTGTTTAACCAAATCACGTTTCATAAATCCTTTTCGTTTGTGCCTAGACTTGTGGCCTAGGCACTATTTACACGAATAGTTAGACAGCAATTTTGCTATCTTCTGCTGGTGCAACTGATGGTTGAGCAGTCTCAGAGTATTTTACTTTGTACTCGGCTTCTGCTGAATTCATCATACTGTTCCAGTCTGACTTTGACATACCAGTAAATCTTGTGATAATACCGTCTGCCATGATCTTGAAAGAACCCGCTAATTTGTGAGTTCCGTCTGGTTGGAATTTATGAACAACACCTGTTGCTCTGCCATCTGGATTTTCTCTTCCCATGATGTACATATAACTTCCTGACTTACCAGTCCATTTGTTGTTTGTCTTAGTATCTGCTTGACATCTGTGTCTTGCTTGATCTAAAACCAAACTTGCTTTTACTGAACATTTATACATAACTTATTCTCCTTCATTAATACCTAATTGTAGCATAATTTCCAAATACGTCAACCTGGTATTACCTTCCAGTTTAATTGAGTTTTTTCCACTGACTGCAAAGTTTCACATAGATGTTCTCCCAGATCTTCTGGAAATCTTTGTCCTTTGCATTTTCCATCATGGACTTTGCGTTATTGATCAGCCTGTCTGACTGAGGCTCGAACAATGCTTTGAGGAACTTTGGGTTCCTTGCTAATTTTTCTATGTCTTTGTCTACTTCGTACTTGGCCATTAACTCAGTCCCTTCAACATATTTTGTTCTTGGTTTAATTTTTTTTCTTTCTCTTCTTCTAGTTCTTCCTTGGACTTCACAGGTTCTGGTTCTAGATGCTTGGGAGGGTCTATAGGAAAACCTCCATTGTCAAACCATCTTCCATCTGCTGTCACTGTACATCTGGATTTAAAATTCTTTCCGTCCGGACCTTTCAAAAGTCTGTTTTTATGATGTAGTTTGCCTTTGTATTGTGTGCCGTCTTTTTGCGTGAGGTGTTGTCCATACATTCCACCATACACTCTGTCGAATGGTGTCCAATAGTCAACTTCACCATCTTCTTCTACTTTGTTCCATTTGATTGGTTGATAACTCTTTGGCAGTGGAGAAATTCCACTGTCGTGTGCTGACTTCCACATCCTATTGGTGTCAGGCACCGTGGGTTTTGGTTCAAACCTGTCTGGTTTCTTGACTATCTTGTTAAGATTATCTAACAGTTCTTTAGTCTTCTTACTCATTGGTAACTCGCATATATCACAAACACTATACAAGCAATAAAACATATTGCAAGTGTGTGGTTTCCAAGGTTCCATGCACTAGTACCAACAGTGCCAGGGTTCTTGGGATCAATGATTGCTTCTTTTGTCGTCAAATGTTTTTTTGGTAACTTAGGTCCTTCGATGATATCATTACCAAATTGGTCTTCTGTTTCAAATAGTTGTGGTTGTTTACTCATGTTCTCCCCCTGGGTCTCCATTTGGCAGTTCAACCTTATAGGGATTGCCATGTTTGTCGTGCCCTATCATTACACCTCTGGATCTTCCGAGACTGTGATAGGAGCCAAATTGAAACTGTGTGCTCTTTCGCACATTGTGAAATTGTTTGAAAGTGTAGTATGAGGCAAATAGGATTGCAATATGTCCTACAACCAATCCTGTCCAAATGTCAGGACGCATCATACCCCAAATATAAATTGTGAATGCAGTTGACCAAACAAAACTAAGAACAGTGAGAAGTTGTAACCTTACAGTTTTTGGTAATGCTCTAAGGTCGTTCTTGCTATCGTCAAACAAAACAGTGGCCGTATCAATTGCCCATTTCTTTAAACTACTCATTTCATTCTCCACTTGTGTGTCACACAATCCAACAACAGACACAGATGCGTCGTCTCGTTTTTCAGAGACTCTCAATGCATAAGACCTATTGGGGCCATTAGTTAGATTAACAAATGAACACACCTGGCTGTTATTGAATTGCATTATTTGTACTATATATTAGTTTGGTATTATTGTCAACCTGATGTGAATCCTAGCATTTTAAAGTGATCTTCCATGGTCCATGTGTTGAAATCTATCAATTCACCTTTGACATTCTTTACACTTTTGTTGTATCCTGCGAGAGCATACCTCTTGAATGGTAATTTCCAAGTGGCACCTGTTTGCCATTCCTGTTCTAGTGTGTGTTTGTCTCCATCATCTATCATGCACAATGGCATCTGGAGTACTTCTTTTGCCGTCAACTTATCATGCAGGTAGGCATTTACAATCTTGTTTTGTGGTATCACGTGTTCGAGGTGTTGCTTCTGTATATCCACTGCCCTGTAATGGGCACCTGTGGGTGCCAACTTCTTTTGTGTGGTCCTGATGTATAGGACCAAAGACGACTTGATGTGTTGCTTGACAGCGATGGACCACTTGTCGTCGAACAGATCATTCTTTAAATAATCTATATAGTCAGCAATCTCATCTAGTGATGCAGTCTCCTTGCTTTTGAATTCAAGATTTGCTAATTGTATGTTATCAAGATCCTGCAACTTGCTCTCCTATGTACTTGTTAAACGCAGTTCTGGCCTCTGACTCTTTGGCTATGTCATTTTCCATCAGTTTGAGAGAAACATTTGGAGTGTATGACGGTTCGAAAGTGCCATCCTCTATGAGATATACCTCTCTCAACATATGACCCATTGCCACTGGTGCGTCCCAACCTACGCCTGTTGCGTGTTGCCATTGTTTTTTTGTTGCAGTGTGTATAAGTGATGCACTGGCACAAACATTTCTAGTTGATTCCAACATCTTTATCATCCAGTCATCTGGTAGCCTGTGCAATCTTTTTGCTTCTGCACCCATCTGATACTGCTTCATTAGTCCAATGAAAAGACCCTGGTTGATTTCTCCACCATCTTCGTCACTGTATATTGTTTTTATTGCCATTAGAGCATCACGCAGTCCTGCGGCTCCTGCCATCTTCATGCCCTTGTATGCGTAATCAAAATGTGAGAAGTAGTGCTTGTTAGGTCCACGTTTGCCCGGACTCTTTCTAACACGTTTTGGCTCAAGGTCTATCTCGCACTGGTCGAACACTTCTTGTACTGCCTGTGCCGTCACTACCCTTTCTGTCTCTGTCTCGCCCATTTTAAATCTGTGTAGTAGGCACCTATGAATCTCTTCCGTGCCTGCTTTCAATATGCCAGAGTCATTCACTATCTCAAATGCTTCAGCATCAAAGGCCGGCTCATCCGTTTCCACTATCGTGACTGGAATGCTTTCATATCCCAACAACGCCAATGCCACGGATCTGTGCTGGCCGTCGAATATGTAAAGTGTCTTGCTGTCTGAACGTCTCACGGCTGAAACAGGACAACACACTCTAGGATCAAATTTCTTCATTATGTTCATCACGTGTCCTGGACGCACATCACGTTGTACTGAATAATTGAATGCGAAATCTTCTAATGGGTGTGCCTCTGTGCCCAGTGGTAGTGTTCTACCTTTATCTTGTTGATTTTTTAAATTGACTTTGGCTTCTGCGTATCGCTTTGCCCAATTTGGAACGTCTTCTGGTGCTTCTTTCTGCACATCAGATACGACGTCAGAAAGCATTTTAATCTTGCTCATAATAACTCCTTCAGTTTATGATGTAACTCGAGGCATGATTCCTACAATAGGATTAACCTTAAATTACTCTACTATTATAACAGATATTATGATTTTGTCAACGACTTTCCTTCGCAGGTGAAATCTGATTTCTCTATGATGTATCCAAAGTCAGTAAAAGATTGCGTGATGTCTGAGTGTTTAGCAGACGCATTGGCCATACACTCACTCTGTGTACTGTAATGTCTGATCGGATCTTCTTCCATTATTACACACGGGTTGCCTAATGTACATATTACTATTATCACTTTCCACATATCTTTTTACCTCGATTTTTTCTTACCAAGCAAATCACGTACTGCTTCTTTGCAGGCCTTGTGCCAGTATATACCACTATCCCTCAACTTCTCGTTGGCATCACGTAATTTGTTCAACTTCTTTTCTATAGAATTGAACTTGGTTTGTTTAAGTTCTTTACCTATATTTTTTTCCAATTGATTTAGTACATCGTCAATCGCTGGGCACGTGATATCAGGAACTTTTGGTTTCTTCTTCCTGATCTTTGCATAGTAATTGCTATAATTCAATCTTCCAAACATACCAATTATTTAGGTGATACCAAATGCAAATGAAGTGCTAATATAAGTTATGTGCTTTTATTATTTGTTTGAGTGGGGCGTTCTGTTGCCAGGTGCCCCGGACCCCGAGAGTTAGTGGACTAGGCCGCTAATCTCATTTTAGACATACCAACTGTTAAGTCAGCAAATCCTAATGCTTTTTTGTTTGCATTTAAAAACTGGCCGTTACCTCGTTCCAACTGGGTAAACTCCACATTTCTTTACACGCCCGTCGATCCTAGTTCACCCCCGGAAGGGATTACATAAGCCACCAAGTAATAAATTGGTGGAGGTGGTCGGTACTGCCCCGACGTCCG
>MDTB01088158.1_pt1 | contig 13022 bp, 3 predicted proteins | sample 811161 | NCBI WGS metagenome assembly MDTB01 (sample SAMN05326650, study PRJNA326480) | marine metagenome | isolation source: seawater | place: Mediterranean Sea | collected 2009 | reverse complement strand
TAGAAAATACTTTAGGTAAAGCAGGAACTACTGGTTTAGTATTAAAGGGTACAAGTATTGCCGATACAAGAGAGTTCACTGCAAATCCATATACACCAGACTTTACAGATTCAGTATTTGCTCAACATACATTCTCTTCTCCAAATGGTGGTATAGCCAAATTCAGAAATTCGACTACATCAGATGGCGAATTTAGATTATTACTTGGAAGACAATTTACTGTTCGTTCTGACCAATGGTCAAGTACAATGAACAGTCCTAGTGGGCCAGCCGGAACTGGAGAAAAGGCAGAGTTTCATTTAAGATTTTATGCAGCAAACAATGGAAAACAAATATGTGCTTCCGTCAATCCAGTAAAACCTGGATTAGGATTCAGAAAAGGTGAAGTCATTAAAATTGATGATAAAGCATTCAGAGATAATACACCATCAGGTGCGAATCTCAACGGGTTGTATTTCGTGATTGATGATGTTGGTAGAGGTGTAGTTAAAACTAACGGTGCTTTAGCAAACTTCTATCAAAAAGAAAATGCAACCTATAACGATCAAGATAATGCTATTGAATTTACAAGAGATAAAGCTTTCTCAAATAACGTTTTACATACACCTACTGTTGATTATATTAATGATGATTATTATTGGGAATATGATAGAGAGTATGAAATTGAATTTTCCGCGGATAAACTTTACGACAAAAATAAACCAGCTAATTTGTATATTGGTGGTGGAAATAAAGTTGGATATTATAAAAATTTAGGTGGACTTGGTTTAAATAATGCAACAGGTAATCCTAATTCATTTATTAAGTTAAAGAATCATGGTGATGGTCCATTCGAATATAGTTTCGTTTCAAGTACAGAAGGTTTCTGTAGAATTTATATCGCAATGATGGATTGTGAAGGTGGTATCAGTGTCGCACACAATGGTCACGTTTTAAAACCAGTAAATACTGATGCTAGAGGTGAACAGAGAATCGATATGAGAAAGGCTCCGTTTGATTATAAGGGTGGAAGTACAAAACTATTTGTACAGCCAGACCAAAATCAGAACACCAACCTTGATGGTAAAATTGATAGAGAAGATGAAATGGTAGAGTTCGTTCTTGAATCAGAGTATTTACATTTAGGCGAAAACTTTATTCAAATATTCAACAATAGAACTGATGGCGTCGCAGGTGGTTATATCAAAGTGGAACCAGCATCTAATGGATTAGTTACAACAGGTTTGAATACTCATACGATATGTATGAGAAGCAATTCGGTTCAGGTACCTAAGATTATATTAAGCCATACTATTGATAGTAATGCTCACAGATATACAGATGGTGAAAACTCAAATCGTACTGTAAATAATTCATTGGTGAAACTAAATGAACGCGAAGGTACTCTTTACGAATATAATTGGCAATTAAAAAATATTGTTGTAAGAGAAAAATCAAAACGCGTTTATCACGGAGATTTCAGATGTATTGTAGAAGACCCTCAAATAAAATATTCAGACTTTGATAAGCCTTTCCAACAAACTACAGAAGACGATGGATTTGGTATACCTTCATATAGACCAGTCGATACCACTTCGTTATTAGCGACAGATGGCGCAATCGGAGTAGGTGGTAAAGTTTCAGTCCCAGCATTGGACGAATATGATACACCTTCGGACGTCGGTCAAATATATATGAAAGACCAAGAAAGAGTAGATGCGAACGGTGTATCTCTTAAAGTGCCACAATTAGGCGTACCTAAAGGAAAATATGGTGTTCTTAAATTCGAAGTACAATCAAACTTTACAACACACTACGTTTCCATTGGTGAGAATTTATCCGAAGGCACTCTTAAATCCAACACTGGTTATCAAATGACTGGAAAGGTATTCATACCTACAACAAATTCTAAGTTAGACCAGGTGTATGTCATGGCAGGTGTTAATCCATATAGATTAAATGAAGATGGTGAAATTGTTGTAAATGAAGCAACTGGACTTCCTTTATACAGACACCCAGTTACTAATACACAGATATTTAATTCACCCCAAGAATTAAGAGGATTTGATTCTTATTCAACAACACCTACAAATATTACTACAAAAGGTTCTTGGGTTTCATTTACACACAACTTTAAAGTACCAGAATTATACGAAGATGAAGATTTACCTGTAGTTAGATTTGTTACTAAACTAAAAAAAGCCAATAGCGTGCTTAGAGATAGATTTGCAGATGGTAGTGATGTAAATGGTTATGGGCCAGACGCTGCAATTGGAGAAAAATTCTATTTGAAAGATATTGTAATTAAAGAAGGTATCTATTCAGAAGCAGCTAAAGATAAGGAATCAATACCTACTAAATTCCATACATCCATAGGTTATAAAGATAACGTTTCATTAGAACTTAATTTTGATTCACCTACATTAAGTGATGCGGCTACAGTTGGATTTGATTTAACACACGCTAATGAAGAAAACTTTTATGAATTAAGACAGAATAATAATAGTTCAGTTGGAAAATTCTCACTGAAAGACTTACCGTTCTATGAAAGTAATTTATTCGCACCATATTTACCAATGAAACTTGGAGATATAACTACAAGTAATATTGAATCTGGCTATCTTAATACACCTTCCGGCTTTTTAGGCTGGATTCCAGCGGGTGGTGGCTCTACCTTTAACAATGGAAGCCCTGCAGAGGACACCGTTGTTATGCATCCAACACCATTCGGCATAAGGCCTGTATGGCAAGCTACATATGGTAGGAACATAGCCGGTGCTGGATTTTACTCTGGCCATTTTAATGTAAATCATAAAAGAGATTATAGATTCTCAATTTGGATTAAGAAAACGGCTACTGAGTATAATGGTGGTATAACCGGAACGCCTCCGACGATTACGGTCGGCACTCCTGGCGGAAGTCAATTTGTTAAATTAAAGGTGAGCCTGAATCAAGGTTTTTCTGTGGTTGGACAGATGTTTAGTGATTTTGATTTAGGCAAACATGATACATTTAATACCCCTACCAAAGGTCTGAATAACAATAAATGGTTTTTATTTGTGGCGCATATACGCAAATCTAATGCGGATATTGATTTAAGCTCAGATTTTCCAAACTTACCAGATAGTGGAATTTATATACCTTCTACACCTGCACTTAAAATAAGAGAATTAGAAACTGATTCACCCGCAACTACTGCATATTCAGATTCTCCAGCACTTACGGGAGATTTTCAAATGAATACAACCACAAAAACCCTTCAACTTGCCGTAACAGCTGGACAAAATGGTGATTCGTATGCCTATGGTCCAAAGCCAGTATATTTCTTTGCTCCTCGTCTTGATGAAATAAATGGACAAGAGCCTTCAATAGAGGAACTTACTAGTGGGAAAATTATAGAAAAAGCTAATAAAGAAGATTTTGATAAAAATATCGAAATTACAACTTGGAATAATCTTATCGCAGATACAGAATTAGCAATCGGTGATTATGACCATACTATTCAAGGTGATGATTTTACAGTTAATATGAATAATACTAAGTTTAAAAACATTACACCGGTAGCAGAAGAAGTTCGTGAAATATCTTATGGTGACGCCGTTCATTCTAGATTTAAAACAGTAAATGGTCTTGAGACTACAGAATTTACGATAAGTGCTACTTCGGATAGCAATGGAAATGCTAAAGTGGCTTTACCCTTTACAGATGTAAGTTCTTGGGGACCAGTAGTAGTTGATTGGGGTGACGAAAAAAGTGATGTTATATTTGGTCATGAATCTGCTGATTTATACCATTTTTATCAATTTCAAGGGCCATTATCTGAAGTTGCGAACACAACCAAAATCTTTGTCATAAGAGTGAACGGCGATTGGAAAAAAATTGATACCGAAGCAACTGAAGCCGACTTGGCTGATAACTCGAGTCTTCCGTCATACGGTAGATATCGGATAACTCAAGCGGTAAGTAATTTCAAAAACGGATTATTAAAAGTTCAATTAGGTAAAGTAAATGTTACCTCAATGAATTTTAGGGGTTGCGGTGCACTAACATCATTCGCGGTGTCAAATGGTTTAACAAATACATCAGGTTTAACAAGCCTCCACGGCGCATTTGAAAATTGTTCATCATTGAAAAATTTAGACTTGAGATTTATGAATACATCTAATGTGACTGACTTTGGTGACTTTATGAAACAGAGTAGTGCTATCACTGGGGTTAATATTAAAGGTCTACACAGTTTAAATATCAGTAGTGCTACAACCTTAGTTGATATGTTCGAGAACGTAACATTTAATTCAGATGAATTAGGTAGAACATATATAGCTTGGGCGAATAATACTTTCGGAACAACACCAAGTTCACTTACATTTGATGCAGGCAGTACACAATATCCAAAAGGTACAAGCGCAGATTCACCAAATGATTCTCCTGCGTCAGACTTAATCGTCGATGCTAGAACCACTTTAGATACTACAAAATCTTGGACTATCACAGATGGTGGAGTTATCTCATAAAACTTTAAAAATCACTAAAAGAAAACATATAAATAAGTTATAATTATGACTACAGCAATTATTACAGATGACTTTCGTAAAAATAATTTAGATACATTTTTTGAAGATGTATTCAATTCACCAAACGATTCTACTAATCCTGGTAAAAATTATTACATCGGTATCGGTAAAACTGACCCGTGGCCAGAAGACCAATTTCAAAACAACGAATTGAGTTCGGGGTTTGACCCACCTGAGCCTACAGGTAGTATATTAGAAAAAGAAGATATCAAAAAGAATTTGATGACTCTTAAAAAGATTAAACCTACGGATATTCATCGTGTAATACCGCAAGTTGTATATCGTGCTGGTCAAAAATATAAAAAATACGATAAAACAGACCCTACATGTTTTGATGCTGATGATGCAAATGATTTATTTCCATGTTATGCAATCTATACAGATAATGATGGTAATACAAAATTATATATTTGTTTAGCAAATGGAACTACAACGACAGGACCTGCTAAAACAATTGGTTCTATTCCAACAATGGGTAGTAACAATGCTGCACCAGCAAATTTCCCTTATGGTGTTGAAGCAAATACAAATGACGGATACATTTGGGCATACATGGATTTTTATAATAAATCAGCTTTAACAAATTTATTTGGTGATTCAACTACTTTTGTGAATCTAACGGAAGACCGAGATATTGATACAGTAATGAATAATATCACTGGACACTCTGCAGGTTATGCTGATGGTAGAAAAAGAGCCACTCAAGCTTCTGCTGGATTATTATATGGATTTAAAATTAATTTCGGCGGTTCAGGTTATCCAATAAATAGAACTGGTGTTAACGCATTAGATGCTATCATTTTAGGTAAAAGACTTGATGGTACCACAATAGGAAGAACATCTACTGGTAGTATTGAACGAGTCAAAGTAGAAACAAATTCAGAAGGTAGGGTTAATAAAGTTATATGGACATTAGCTCAAGCTTTAGCATTTGGATATGGAAGAACATCTACTACCAATTCAGCGGGAGCCACCGTAACAGGCTTATCGGTTCAAGGCGGAGCGGCAAGTCCATTAGCAGGTATTGATGAAGCATCTTTACAAATCATAGATGCTGAAGTAAATGAAGGTGCTACAGGATTTGAAGAAGCAGACATTCAACCATTGATTGCTCCAGCATTTGGATTTGGTCATAGTGTTGTTGAAGATATGCCATCTTATTACGCTGGTATTTCAGCTGACTTTAAAGGAAACGTTGGTGATAATGCCACGGCCTCTTTAAATGATACACCTCCACAATATATCGGAGAAGCTTTATCAAATGTGTATGTAAGACAGGTATCTTTATTAAGAGATACAGATGGTAATATGCGACCAAATGGGGAAGATGATTCACCTTACCCCGACCCAAATCTTGCTGCGGAAGATGCGCTTAACTGTTTACAATATTTCCAAATCCGTTCTCAAGATAACAGTGTATTTGCCGCAATCGGTGAAGGCGCCTGGATTGAACAGGCTGAAACTATTTCAGCTGAGACTGGATTAGATATGGACCTATCTAAAGCACGAGCTTGGTTTGATAAAGCATCAAAGGTTGAGCCTTTAGACCCAGGTGGAAGTTCTCTTGGTGGTTATAGAATTTATTATCACCAAAATTCAGAAAAGAAAGTTAACCTTAGACCTTTCAACGGAACTGGAGATATCAATATCTATAATGCTGAAAATCAATTGCAAGCGACTGTGACTTATGAAGATATTCGTCAAGCTGAATATGCTCAAGATACTGGAGAAGTTTTATTTGTAGATAATAGAAAACCAATTTTAAGAAACGAACAACAAACAGAAGAAGTTCGATTAATTATTCAATTTTAATAAATTATGCCAATAGATACAACATCAACTGCGGGTGCTCCCTATTTTGACGACTGGTCAGCTTCAGGTAACAGCGCTAAAAATTATTTAAAAATTCTTTTTCAGCCTGGACGTTCAGTACAAGCCAGAGAGTTGAATCAGATACAGTCTGGTATTCAGTCGCAGATTGATAAATTTGGTTCTCACTTATTTAAAGAAGGTAGCCCTATTATCGATGGTGAAATCAATATTGATAATAAAGTACAATACATTGATTTAACACTAACTGCTAATGGTGTATCTGCGGCATCTGACGCATCTAGGCCATTGATTGGTAAAGAGATTTATGCTGATGCTGGTTCAGCCACACCTGCTACTAATCCATCAGCGGTTGATGTCAAAGCTATCATTGTTGATTATGAAAATATTACAGACAATGATTATAGAATTTATTTAAGATATACATCATCGACAACTACATTTGATAACGGCTCTAGAGCAGAATCTGCAATTAAAGTTGGTACAGCTGTTGGTACTTATCTATCACAAGATGAAGCCTTAAGTGGTCAAGCATCGGCAGTTGATGCATCTTATGCAGTTAAAATTTCCAACACAAAAGGAATTTATTTCGTAAAAGGGTATTTTGTTGAAACTCAAGCGCAGGCAAAATATGTTACATTTACCGCTAAGAAAACAGCACCGGTTACTAACCTAAATGGTAAGGTAGGATTTCTGGTAGTAGAAAGTAATAAAACTGCCGTTAATGATAGTACACTTTATGATAATGCTACTGGTGCTCCAAATTACTCAGCACCTGGCGCGGATAGATACACAATCACTTTAGATTTAGCATTTATCACAACTGACTCGGGTGTAGATAGTACTCCTGCATATGTTGTACCTCCTACCACAGCAAATCTCATTGACAGTTTACAAGTTAACGATTCAAAAATATATGCCACAGTTGAAACAAAATATAATATATTAGGAGAAAGATTAGCACAAAGAACTTTTGAAGAAAGTGGCGATTACACACTACAACCTTTCCAATTAGATTTAAGAGAACATTTAAAGATTGGTGGTAATAGAGGAAAATTCACAGCTGGTGCTCAAGGCGGATCTGCTGATAAATTTATTGCAGCAATTGAACCATCTATAGCTTATGTAAAAGGAAAAAGAGTTGAGGTTCAAAGTAAACAAGAAATTGTCGTAGATAAAGGAAGAAACACCACCCTAAGAGAAACAGGAGTTAAATTTCAAGCTAAATTTGGTAATTATATTGAAGTAGATACAATCACATTCTTACCAAAGGCTGACGGAACAACAACATATACTTTATTCGATGCAGTTTCTGGTGGTGGTAATAATTTAGGAACATGTAATATTCGAGGTATTGAATACACAGGTCAAATTTATAGAATTTATCTTACAAATTTAAGTTTAGGTTCTAATTTATTAAGAAGCGCTAAAAGTATAACAGGTGCTGGTGATAATGATGGTTCCGTAACTTTTATAGGAAATGCTGATGCGGCCAAGAGAGTTGGATTTGCTTTACATGATACAGATATTTCAAACGAAATATTCAGTTTACCAAGTAGATTTGTTAAGACTTTAGAAGATAGTTCTGGTAGTGTATCTACTACTATCAGTATACCTGAAAGAAAGGTATTACAGAACACAGCAACTACTGGTTCGGCAACAGGAGCAGACACAGTTGTGATTAGTGCTGGAAGTGATGTATTCTATCACGATAATCCAAATGAATATATTATCACAGCGGAAAATGATGGAGCAGTGTTCCCTTGTACAGGTGTAACATTAGCATCTAATAATGCTCAGGCGACTCTAGCCTTTACAAATGATGGTACGACTCATGTTGATGTTATTGCATCAGTAAGAACAACCGCAACAAAGAAAACAAAAACTAAAGCGGTTAAAACAGTTACAGTTACATTGAACTGTGATTCGGTTGGCCAAAGCGTAAATATTGGTACATCAGGTGATGACGCAATCAACATCTTTGAGGCAAAAATTGGTAGTACTGAATATGTTGATTTTGTTACTTTAGACAATGGTCAGACAGACACATCTTATGGCCAACCAAAAATGATTTTATCAAAATTGATACCAGGTGTCACCGGTAATCAAAGCTTCACTGTTAAATTCTGTCACTTTACTCACAGCGCTAGTGGAAGTGGATTCTTTTCTGTTAATTCATATCCAAATGTCAATAGCGGAACTTCAACAAATAGTGCCGGTGGAAACGTCGCAAGACAAGAAATCACAGCACCGACTGGAGTTAGTTTATTAGATTGTTTAGACTTTAGAGATGGTGCAAGTATTGACCCAAATGGAACTATTGAAATAGGTTCATTGACAGCATATCTATCTAGACATGATAGAATATGTCTTCGCTCAACGGGTGAATTAGAATACGTCGAAGGTGATGCTCTTGGTAATGCTCCAGCTGAGATACCAGATGATAGTTTATTATTATACGATTTAGAGCTTCCACCATACGTTTCTTCTGTGGCTGATATCGAAATCGGTTATACAGATAATCGAAGATATACAATGCGCGATATCGGTAAGATTGATAGACGTGTTAAGAATTTAGAATATTACTCTTCATTATCATTATTAGAACAATCAACAAAAGATAAACAAATTTTTGATAATCTTGGAGAAAGATTTAAGAATGGTATTCTTGTAGATGAGTTTAAAGGATTTAGTGTTGCCAACACCCAAGAGCCCGCTTATGCTATGGCGATGGAACCAGAAAGAGGAATATTAAGACCTACATTTACGGGTAAAACTTTTTCAATGTATCTAGCAGATAACACTGCAGCTGATAATTCTCCTGCAGGTTCAACACCAATGGGTGCTCACGATCATGTTCGATTAAAAGCATCTAGTTTTTCTGATTTTATTAATCAACCATTTGCATCAACTGCAATTAGTGTTAATCCATTTGATGTTGCATCTTGGGTAGGTGAATTAGAAATCTCACCAAAATCTGATGAATGGAAAGATATCACAAAACGACCAGATGTTATTGTAAAACAAGACCAAGTAAATGAGGCTATTCTAGGATTAGTAAATGATGAATTAGCTTCTCAAGGTATCCGTTGGAATGACTGGGAAACTACCTGGACAGGTGAGCCAAAGACTACAAGTTTGGGTTGGTTTAATTCAGCTGGAGCTAAAAAGATTTTCGGTAAAGAACACAAACACCAAAGAAACTGTAACTGTGGTCATAGGAACACGTTTACAGTACCCGCACAAAATGGCGGTACACTAAAAGCGAGAGTACAAAATGGTGAAGTTCAAATTGCTAATGTCAGTGTTGATTCAAAGCAAATAAGAGAAGGTATGTCTCAGTTTGCAACACTAGAAACAGTTACAGAATCGTTAGGAGAAAGAGTGGTTGATGTTTCATTTGTGCCATTCATTCGTTCTAGAAAATTATATTTCAGAGCTCTTGGACTAAAACCTAATACAGTAGTTAAAGCATTCTTTGATGGAATTGATGTTAGTGATTATACAGTACCAACGGCATTCGTAGAATTTAGAGATGATTCAACAAGAACAGACCACACAGACGATTCACCAGGAAATATCTCTTCAGCTACTTTAACAACAAGTGATGCTGGAACTATTACTGGATATATAGTTATTCCAAATAATAGTGATTTGAGATTTAGAACTGGTGAAAGAGACGTTATTATAGCCGACGCGACTGCAACTGCTGCAGGAGAATTGGATTTGGCAAATGCTAGAACTTATGCTAAAACTCAATATTCTGCTAGAGGATTATTACAGACTACTGAAGAGACAGTATTATCAACACAAAGAATACAAATTAACGATAAAGTTGAAACACAAGAAAGAACAGTTAATACCGTTTTAGATACTGTTGCAACTAAGGTAAGACATAGAGACCCATTAGCACAGACATTCTTAATTGATGGTGACTTATATCCAGGTGGAGTATTCTTAAAAGATATTGATTTATATTTCAGAGAATTAGATGACAATTTACCAGTAAGAATTTATTTAGCATCAACTGAAACAGGGATACCTACACAAAGAATTATTCCATTCAGTGAAGTACAAAAATATCCATCTAGGGAGCTTGCCGTAGCAGCTGGCGTAGTTGCAAATGGCGCATCAAATACTGAAAAAGATAAACACGTTGCCTTTGGAACAACAGACGCTTCTAGGGCAACAACATTTACATTTAAATCTCCGATTTATCTAAAACCAGGAACTGAATACGCAGTGGTTGTTTTAAGTAATTCTCCTAACTATACTTTATGGCATTCAGAAGTTGGTGGAACAGATGTTACAGCTGGAGCAGGAGGTCAAAGAATCACAAAAAATCCTTATACAGGTGTGGCTCTTAAATCTGCTAATGCTTCAACTTGGACACCAGACCAATCAAAAGACTTTAAATTTACAATAAGAAAATTTAATTTTGCAACAGGAAGTAGCAATCTAGGTACTAATGGATATTCAAGTCAATTTACTACAATATTGCCGGCAGGAGTTAGTGCATCATCGCCTTTAAAAATCAGTTCTGTTAATCTATTAGCAACTACTATTAAATTGCCAAAGACTGGAATATCATTTAATTTGGCATTAAATGGAACTAATCATAGTTTAACTCCAGGCAGAGCATTAGAACTCCCGTCTGAGGTGACGATTGATGCTGCTTCAGATATGGTTCTGACTACTACTCTAACAACGCAAGATTCAAATTTAACACCAATGCTAGATGTCAATCGATTAACGGTTCAAACATTTAGTAACGTAATTAATAAACCTACAGGAAACGATGAAGTAAGTAGAGGTTCAACTGGTGAAGCCGTTGATGGACACGGAAAAGCAACAGCAAGATATATTACCAAAACAACCGAACTTGCGAATGCAGCTTCTCAAATTGATATGTTCCTAGATGTGAAAAGACCTAGCCCCGATTGTGATGTATTTGCATTCGCAAGATTTGATGGTTCAGGTTCCTATGTATTATTAGACAGTGCGGACATTCCGGTCTCCACAGGTTTCACAGAAGTTTCATTCACAACAAGTACTACTAGCTCATCGACATCGTTCTCATCATTTGAAATTAAGATTGTTATGGTTTCAGACGATATTGCGGTAATTCCTCAGTGTAAAAACTTAAGAGTAATAGCGACGGCATAATGAGCGAACATTGTTGTAACAACCATTCACATTCAAAAATTGAGCAAACAAGTGATTTCTTACGGGACAATCACTCGAAAGCTTTTATAAATATAGACGATACAGGATATAACAATTACATGGAGAGAAGACAAAGAGCCCAGCTTGAACAAGAGGAAAAGCAGAATTTAAAACAAGAAGTACATGAATTGAAAAATCTAGTAAAAGAATTAATTTCAAAGTTAAATAATTAGTATGCCAACCCAATCTTTACAACATAATACACCAACATTTAGTACCAGAAATATTAATTCTGATAGTACTAATTCGTTACCGAGTCCGTATAACTCTCCGATATTGGCGAGTGACCTTATGGCATTCCCGGCAGGTGGTGTCAAAAACGCAAACACTTTAGATGAATTGAGAAGAGCTCTCAATCAACTTGCAAAAGATAAGAAAGAATATTTAGACGGATTACAGGTTCAGGTAACAAACAATGAGGGTGATATTACTATCATTGATACAAATTTAACAGAGATTCAAGCTGACCTCGTAAATGTTGCAAGGGATTTAAGTAGAAAAGCCTGGGAAAGTATTTTAATTCATGCAGGCACTGGTTTAAGTGGTGGTGGAAGTATCGCTGCAGATAGAACAATTAATTTAAATGTTTCATCACCTAATGAAATTGGTGGTGTTAAATCAGCAACAGACACCATACCAGAAACTATTGGAACTACTGCAGAGAATGCGATCAATGGACATATCACAGTTAACACTACAAGTGGATACATGAAGGTTCTAAATAATGCTGTTGAACTTGGTGTAAAGACTCGTGGTGATTATATTAAGAACATTACAGCAACTACAACCGATGGTATCACATTAACAAATGGTACTGGAGAAGGCCCAATAACAGATTTAAAACTTACCGATATTCATAGTGGCGCATCAGAGCAACTTGCAACAGTAACTGATAATAATGTTACTGGACATGCAATGCCGGCGAACAGAATTAGAAGAGTTACATTACACGTACCAACACGAGATAAATTCGGTAGAATAACTTCTGATAGTCCTTTAAAAATAAATTCTGCCAATGATAAAAATTTAAAAGTTCTCGTGACTGATGGTTTAAATATTACTGCTGGAAGTAATCTTGGAGACAGTACTAGTAAATCAGCAACGTTTAAACAGAATAAAGGTTCTAATCAAGATTTCACAATCAATCACTCACCTGCAGTTGGTACATTAGCAGATACTACATTTACAACAGGTATCCCATCTTCAGGTTATTCAAATTATTCACCTGGATTTGCGACGGGTACTGGAAATATAAATTTCCCACAGACTTTACAAGCACTAACTTTTGATACGTTCGGTCACGTAAAACAAGTGACTAAGAGAACTTTAACATACGGATTAAATTCACCTCTCACGCCAATTAATAGTTCGACACAACCTTATGTGGCAGGCGGTGGTTCAGGTTTTGATTTA
>MDTB01067101.1_pt1 | contig 13022 bp, 6 predicted proteins | sample 811161 | NCBI WGS metagenome assembly MDTB01 (sample SAMN05326650, study PRJNA326480) | marine metagenome | isolation source: seawater | place: Mediterranean Sea | collected 2009 | reverse complement strand
CTCTCTAATACAAATAAACTAGAAATACGACGAGTGAGTAAAAAAGATATGCAGCATACTATGTATACATTCAAATGAATAAATTATATGGCAGAAGAAATAGTATATACGTAGATTACTATCTATATAGTTGTCTATAGTTCTTCTTTTTATTTTGTACATGATAAACATATTGGCAGAAGAAATAGTATATACGTAGATTACTATCTATATAGTCGTCTATTGTTCTTCTTTAATATTTTATACATTATAAACATATATTACGGAGAACAATGAATATTATTTATGTATTGATGTTCTTGTGTATGTTTTTCGTAACAATCTTTTGTGCAGAATCATCTACTGATACGCTAAAAATAAATCAGCAACATTTACTAGCGCAAAAAGCTGTAAAGATTGGCCGTCTTTCATTTGCAAATACACATAATAGTCCGAAAGTTTCTGTTATTTTACCGGCGTATAATGTCGTTGGTCATGGAAGATTTGAAGGTGCTGTACATTCTATCTTGCAGCAAACATTTATTGATTTTGAGCTATTGATTGTTGATGATGGTTCCAAGGATGATACAAAGTCGATAATTAAAAAATTCGAAGTAAAAGATAAAAGGATTGTTGGTGTATTTTTGAAGCAAAATGGTGGTTTACCAAACGCATTAAATGCCGGTTTAAATCGTTCGCGTGCAAGTTTAATAACATGGACATCAAGTGATAATTATTTAGAGCCTATGTTTCTTGAATATTTTTATCAAGCATCGATTGAATATCCCGAAAGCAATTTTTTTTTCTCCGATTGGAATATGGTTGACAAAAATGATAATTTCATGCTTAGAAGTGCACACGATTATCGTGCACCATACACATTATTTTTGCAATGGCAAGGTTGTGCTGCTTTTATGTGGCGTAAACGGGTGCGTAAGATTTTTGATGTAAATTTAGGAGGGGTGGAAGATCATGAAATGTGGATTAGAATCACAGAGGGGCAGCATGTCAATGTATGGATTCAAAATGCATTGTATAATTATACATTTAATCATGGCAGTTGGGAAGAATTAAGCTCCTCCGGAAAATTAAAAAACAAAGTAAATGAAATGGTTCTCAAAACTTACAATCGTCATACGCTACAAGAGTACGACGATATAAGCACCATATTGGATCCATATCTCTTGTTTCCATCCATACGTTTCAATTATAATTTTAAACGCACACTTGCTACTTCATATTATCGACTTGGAACAGTGATAAGCACTGATTTTCCAGGTCCTGATGGTGGTGTAAGGGTTGCATTGAGGCAATTACTACCACATTGCTATGGCAACTCAATAAAATTATGGCCTGAAATGTACGAAAGTCGTTTTAATAAAATTCTTGCTCATTTAGCAAATGGAGAATGGGGTATTGCTCTTCAAGAATTTCATGTAATGAAGAAAATGATTGATGGGAATAGTAAAACAATGTTACCACGCAAATTGTTGGCGAAAATAGAAATATTGCAAAGAAAATTTGACAAACGGGCGTCTAATCAAATTGATGATCAGCCAACAACAATACTCTATGAAGATGACAATATGATATTTGAGGAAACTTCATATCGTCGAGAGAGGACACTTTTGATGGCATATGGAATGCGTTTTCTACAAAATATGAATGGGTTGAGTTACAATATCAAAGCATTCAACATGAAACGACCATATCGTTTAGCCGTTATTCCGTCTGATCCTTTGGAAGCGTATGAAGCAGGTGGGTATGCAAATTGGCTAGAAGATTATTATAATCCATTGCATTTTTTTGATGAAGTGTTCTTACTGTCCCCACTAGAAGTGAAGGAAAGAATTGAGTATGGAATGTATATTATCCCGACACAACCAAATGAATTATCAAGCCGAATAAAGGAATTAAACATACATCTTGTGCGGGCATATGGTGGTTACTGGCCTTGTGATATGGCAACTTTTGGAAAGGTGCCAGGCGTACCAGTAATTGTTAGTGTTCATGATACCAATATGGATGTTTTACATGATAGTATTGCCGATGCTGACTTTGTACTACCAGTCAGTCGAGCAGTTGCAGATTTAGTGAAATTTAAATTGTTGCAAAAAAATGTTGATGAAAATATAATTGTATCGAAAATCCACATGTTTTCAAATCGCGTGGATGAGAAAGTCTTTCATCCAAACATAATAAATCATCATGATTATGATAACAAAGTAATGTCCCTGCGACAACAATATCCAGGAAAATATCGAATATTGTTTATTGGAAGAAGAAAAGAGCAAAAAAATTGGGATACTTTAATTAAATCATTAGCTATATTAGGAAATGATTATGTATTAATCATGATAGGTAGAGGTGAAAAAGAACCAATTATCCAATTGGCGACGGAATTAAATGTTTTGTCACAAATTTATTTGATTGATAGTATCGAAAACTCCGATATTCCATATTATCAATCAATAGCAGATGTATTTGCAACAGTATCTCGATGGGAAGGATTTGGTATTGTATTTATTGAAGCATTAGCAACAGGTAGATCCGTAGTTGTTACATCAGATATTGCTCCAATGAATGAGTATATAACACATGGCTTCAACGGTTTACTTGTAAAAGAGTACGAAAATCCAAAAGAAGTAGCGAAATTTTTAATATCGGCTATTCATAACAAGACTGTTCGCTCTCATATTTTAGCTAATGCCCCTTACTCCGTTGATGAGTTTTTGAAAAGCAATGTTGATAGATGGGAAGTACAATTATATCGAATTTTTTTACAATCATTTAATAAGGCTTAGAGAAGTTGTTTTTTTATAAAGTTTTTTACATACAAGCGGTATTTTAAAAAAATACCGGGGTCCGTAAAAATATTTTTATACATGTACATACACGAAAATATTTAAAAAGGTACACGACGTAATGATCTATATTACATATGAGTAAGAGAAAAACACATATATTTAAAATAATATTGAATAATAATTTACGCATATATATATCATATTAATAATCCTACTTCCAGGTTACAAATTTAGGTTCATTTTTTAATTGTTCTGCTGATTTTCTCCATGGTAATGTATTCATATGTGTTACTTCTCGATCTTTTACTAATTGCGTTAACGACTTGTGAAATGTTGCGCCTATTGGCACCATAGCTGGTGTAGGATTAACAACATAATCTACGCATTTGGTAATTTCAGTTGCGTGTCTGCGTGCACTAAGTGGCTGGAATCCTGGTCCATCGGCGCGTCTAATAGAAGTACATGCAAATTGTAAATCTGGGATTGTAGTAATAATAGTTTTTTTTCTTCCATACTTTGGTTCTTGTAACCATGACGATTCTGTCCTATGTGTAGCAGGTGGAGATTTGGTTGTGCCGTTTTGAAATTGATATGGAGTATAGTTCATTGTAGGTACAGCAGTGACATAAGAACGAGATTTCTTTCGTTCTGTATTAATAGGAGTTATCGGCAAGCCTTCAATTGTTGCTTTACCTATATTAGACAACCTAGAAGAGGAAGATCTTGAAGAGCCTATTGATGATGAGGCAACAGATAAATCTGAAGCAGGTGGTGTGTTGTCGTTCATCTTTATTCCTTGATATGCCAAAGGATGAGTGTTTTTCCAATCAGCTGCTTTTTGATCTCTCTGCTTTCTATGAATCCTTGCCCGGAGATATTTTGCATCATATTTAGATTTAGCAACAGCAGTCTTTTCTGCATTTAATGCATTTTCTAACTTTTCCAAGCGAAGTAAAATAATTTTTCTCTCGTCTATTGAAGATTTTCTTCTTTCATTTGCATCCATATTGGTTTACAGAGATAAATTATTTACAATGAAGGAAATATATAAAGTTGAAACACTGCAATTGTTTAATATCTTTATTGTTATATATATATTTAGTATTATACTATATATTAAATAATTGACGTGGTATAACAATAGTAATTGACTAATAATATATTCAACTCCAACCTCCACAACATTGTTTTATTGTTTTATTGTTTGCGAGTGATAGGCAGGATAGGTTTATATCACCTATTAGTTATAGAAGAATAGTAGAAAACAAAAAAGACTGTGGACTGTGGCACACAGTACGAAAAAAGGCTGAGTTGTTCGTAACTCGTAACAGTATTCTTTAATTTTCATTTCTTCTGATTTAATATACTAAGAAGTACATTTTTGATAGGGATAAATTAAGAAAAAAACAAAGTTTTTACAAAAAATACAAATATTTTATTTTACATCATTTTTTACATTAACATGTTATTTTTTGCCGGAAACCATGGTGGATTGTTCGGCGATGTTACTCGTTGTGCAACTGGAGATATACCATTTCTTAATTGTACTGAACTTTTTGATTTGTGTATAAATTTTTTGAACCCTGAAGTTTCAACACTACCAATGAATAAACTAGCGTTTCCTTCATCGTAAGCTTCTCCATCGATAATTTTTGCTTTCGACATCGAGTTGTCAAATTGACTCTTTCTTGGTGCAGAGGAGCCAAATGGGGACTTTTTTGGTGTCGTTTTATTTTTCTTCCTTGGCTTCTGTTTTGGTTCATCCATCTTCAATTGTGGATAACCATGTCCAGATATTAGAGGCAATTTATCTTTTACGTGTCTCATATCCAAACGAACCTTAATTTCTTCCCTAACTTTGAATATTTCTTCCAAAACTTGATTTGATGGCATTTCACCAATAATATTTTCAGCAGCCAGTTGAACTCTCTCAAGAGCTGATAAAGCAAACAGTAAATTTCTCTGCCTTTGTTGCTCGATATTACTTGATTCTGCTTCTAATCTTCCGTTCATAATTTCCAGTTTGGATTGATGGTGCATTAACGCCTTCATTTCCTTATTTTCAGGATCTTCGTTACCAATTTTTTCTAATTTACGAGTTACGCGTCCTAGTATCAATCCATTCTTCATAGTGTGCAATGTATTGGCAACTATCTTTTGCTTAAAGTGTTTATCTGCTCTCATGCGCTTTTCTGTATGTTCTAATTCACCATAACCATGTGTTTGTTGATATTGAGATTCTAACTCTTCCTTCAAAAGTGCCATTTCTCTATTTTTTTCAGCCAATTTGTGTCTCATTTGATATACCACGCCCATGTTCTTCGGCTCAATTTTACCTAAGGCACCTGGTTGTGAACGGCCACCGCCTCCAATGCGTGCTACACGTAGACTTCCTCTCAAGTTTTTAGATGGGCCAGAATTAGCAGCTTCACCGCCACCTCCTCCACCAAATTCAAGCTTCAAAAGCCCTTGCAAGCATTGTGTTCCTTTTTCTAAGATTACGATAACGTCTTTTGAACGTATAGCCCTTTTCGTAAATTGTTCTAAAATATCTGGCAAGTCTTGGTCTTGGGGATATGTTTGAGCGTAAACACTTTTTACTACTTTTAATATTTTTGCGGAAAGATTCTTCGGTTTTTTGTCTATCGTACTACGTGAAAGATATCTGATTGCTCCTTCAAGTTCCTGCAATAAAGTTGCAGCTTGATACCTTTCAGCTCGCAGATCTGCTAATACTTCATCGATATTATTGGCTTTTAACAGCTCCAGCTCCTGCATTACCTCGGCTAACTGTTTTGTTAATGTCTCTACTTGAACGTTAAAGTTTTCTATTGCTTTTTCTAATCCTTGCTTGGCCGTTTGTAGATTTTTAAATTTAGCTTGCAATGCCCGGTGCTCTAGTTGCAGTGGTGTAGGCTTTTTGGATTCCTCGTCTTCAAAGTCGAATCTGGTTTGATGAATTTCCTGCTTTTTCTTCAAAATTTCTACTTCCAGTGTTACCATTTGTTCCATTAAATCCTTCTTATCTTGTATTCTTGCGTCGTCTACTTCTTCTAACATTGCATCTTCTAAATTAAGTACTGCTAATGTCATTTCAAGTTGGAGATGTTGGTTAATTTTTTTGCTGAACAATTTTAAAGTGCTTTCATCATCATCTTTTCCGATTTCTCTCAATGACGATAAAGTTAAAGTTTTCAATTTGATGCTTTTAATATCCGCAATTAAACCATTTAACTTCTGTTTCATTTTAACTTGTTCAACATCATCTGTTTCAAATTCAACTTGCCACATTAATTGCCTCATATCGCTTCTTAACACCAACATTTCAGGAAATGAATTGTCTTTAATAATTGACAAATCAATAGCTGGACCCAAAATGTTGAAAAGAATGCTTGATTTCTTTTCCAAATCGTGTACTACTTTCACTAAAGCATTTCGATTATAAACTTTTCCATGAGTACCAGCGTGTACCTTCAATTTCTCACATATATTTGCATAAGATGATAAAGTCTCATACGTTACTCTTAATTCACTTAATAAGCTTTTTGCAGCTGTATCTCGCTGTACCACCGCACTTTCTAATAGCTCAATTTGCTTCAATAGTTTACCAGTTTTTCTAAATATTGCTGCGTTACGTTCCTTTTTTCTCTCCTCAGATGTTTTGATTCTTTCAGTATGATTTGCTTCTACAAATCTTGCTCTTCCCCCAAGTTTGTTTTTCAATAACATAGCGTCTGCTTCATCTTTTTCCCCAACGTTTAAATACATATTGTTTTCTATGCTATTCGATTCATTAACAAGCTGAATATGTTCTAGGTGAGCATCTCCAAGCCCTTTAGTGAAATCTGAGCGAAGACTCTGAATCTTTGCAACAGCACTATTTAATTGCTCATTTAATTGTTCCACATTAGCAGATGCAGCAAACGTATCATCGACACTGGCAAGCTTGAGTTGTCTTAAATTTTGTTTTTGTTTCAAGTGAGATTCCAAGAAAGCGTCAAACTTTTGTTTATCTATCTTTGAAATTGATAAATCAACAGCATCTCCTAGTAAAGAGTGAATAAACTTTACACTTCGATCATTAAAAATTGATTCTATCAACTCATCTGCATTGTTTCGCTCGTCATCCCATTCTGTTTCTAAGTAATTTAATGCCTGCCCTAATAATACCGATGAGCTGTAAACTTGTTGGAGTAAATCGTCAACTTCTACATACGCATCTTCTCTGTCGTTACGCAAAGTATCAATTAAACGATTTGTTCTAAATACTTTATCCTTTCTATCTGCATCTCGTTTCTCAGTACGACCATCCGCGCGTTGCTTTTTCCACTCGTGTATGTCGTCACTAAATGTCATGGCAGATTGCATGTTATCAATCTCTGATTCATCGATTTCTGCTTCGAGTGCTATCGATTTTGCACTTTCTAATAATTTTGTCGTTGCTGCATCTAAATCAATTCTTAAGACTTGAGATGATTGTGGGCATGCAATTAAACCGTCTTCCACCGCTGTAGTATTTTCTATTTGTTCAATAACTTTTATCTGTTTTCGCAGTTTATCACATGTAACAATAGAATCTGCATACGCTTCAACATCACTAACATGTGCAGTTGTCATATCAGTAGCAATATTTAAAATGTCAAAAACAGTTTCCGATCCATCAAGTTTTGCTGAATCTAATATTTCTTTTTCGTTAGGATCAATAAATCCCATTTCAATGTAATGTTTCAATTTATCAGCTCTGAAATGTTCCAATACAACACCTTTTAAATTATCGCTACCGCTATTTTTTGAGGTTTCTAAAGCAATTTCTATAAGATTTTCAATAGTTGGGACCAATTGATCATCAATTTTAGCATTCAACTTTTCAATATCTTCTTCTTGTTTGTTAATAGTTTCTTGCAATAAAGCCACTTCCTTGGCATGCCTTTCCGCAATTTCTTCAAGTTCTTTTTCCAAGCGTGCTACCTCTGCCTCAGCTGCTTTTGTAAGTTCAACTTGCTCAGCTAATAATCTTTCTCCTCTTTCTCTTTCCTCTGCAACTTTACGAACCATCTCTTCTTGCACTTCGACAATTTTTTGTTCTAATTCTAATATAACTGCTTGTAACCTTTCTATTTCATCCTCTGCTTTTTTTGCTCGTTCCAAATTTTTTGCAGCAACTCGTTTAGCGTCTTCTATATCTTTTTTGGCATTAACAAGCGATTTCTCAAGTTTTTCCCGCTCCGCAGCAGCCTCTTCTTGAAATTTTTCGAGCCTTTGTTGCGCTTCAAATTGTTGTTGTGCCAACTCATTTTTCATTACAAATAATGCATCATCTGCTTCTTGTTGCAATGCTTTTACTCGTTCATACTCCTCTGGTTCTATTTTCGGCTTTGCAACTTCTTGTCTAAGCTCTATTAGTTCTAAGTTTTGGTCGTCTATTGTATGCTCTAGCTTGGAAATTTTATCTTGTAAGGAATGTATTTCGTCTCTAAGTTTCTTTTCCTTAATTTCTGCTACTTTTGCACCTTTTCTATTTGCTGAAGTTGCAATAAATTGTTCTTGTTCAAACTTTGCGCGTTCTTCGAGTTCTTTTTCTCTTGCACGAGAAGATTCTCGTATCAGCTGTTCTTCTAGTCTAGTTATTTTACGATTCATTAGCAGCTCTTTTTCTGCCGAGTTTGCTTTATATTTTGCAAAATCTGCCAATGTTTTTTCTCTATTTGTCTGCGCAATTCGTACGCTGGCCATATCTTCCTGCCTTTTTTTCGTCAAATCAGCAACTTCCGCTTGTAAACGTTTTAATTGATCCAGAGTTTCGCTAAAGTCATCCTCGTCATCCTCTTCTTCTATTGTGCCATCTTCCGATTCTTCATCTGGCTTCGCACTATCTGCATTACCACCTGTATTTGGTGATACATAATTTCCATCTGCATCTATTGAAACATCTCCATCTCCATCTTCTCCTAATCTTCTTGTACTTGCAGATGTAGTTTCTTCTGGTTGACCACTATTTGATTTTGTTGAGGATTCTGGTGTATTTGGCTTGGATGAAAGCTTTAAAGGAGTCTCGTCAACTTCTTCCCCTAAAATGTTCTCGGCAGCGCCGACTTTAGCAGCTCTATGATGATGCAGCGCGGACATTAATAATAATCTACGTTTATCCTTTTTATGTTTTCTAACTTGTGCACGATGTTCTGCAGCATGGCGTATTGCTTTTTTCACCTCTTTCTTTGCTGCAACTTTTACATCTTTAAACAATGAATGCATTCGTCGCTTGGATTCTCCTGCAACGTACATATATTCCTTTTTTATACGATCTGAAGTTTCTAAAAGATCAGCTGTATCTTTTGATTCATCTTCTGCTTCTATAAATTCTCCTTCCATGATTTCCATATCTGCCACATTTTCCCCAAACCATTTCGTAACATCTTCCAATTGCTCTTCTTGCTCCTCTTGAACCCTATTTACTTCTACTAATAAAAATTTACTATCTTTAAATGCTTCTTGTCCTCTTTGATACGAGTCACCGATTCTACCATCTTTTAAATAATGTCTATCCTTCTTACAAAATTTATCAAATTCTTCAAGTGTCGCACTTACTCTTTTTTTTGATTCTTTTGCAGAGTCGTGTAAACTTAACTTTTTATCTATTGTCTTTGAATCCACTGGAATTTCAGGCGGTTTATCATTTTTTCTTCGTTTCTTTTTTACATATGTATTTTTTAGTTTTTTGCGTTCCTTCTCTGGTCTTTTAACTCGTCTACGAGACATTCTTTCTTCGATGAATTAATTATTATATACAACAAAATTTCGTTTCGTGACATGTGAACAAACTGGGTTTTTTTGTGTATAGACTATTTTATATATTTTAATTTAGTCTGTCTGTCTACTATTAATAATATTATCAATACAAGATTTATTAATAAAGTAAACTTTAACTTTTTAACCGATCTTTTGATGCCATTTTAAAATAATAATGCTAGAATAAAATTTGTTGACTGTTTTGCTCTTTTCTTGATTGTGATTTCCAAAATTACATCAAAATACCCGTGAAATTATTTTTTCCCGATAGTATTTAGCTGCTAGCCTTTATATTGGCAGTGCATTGAATAAACAATAAACAACTAGACGTTATTCATTGTCCACAACACTTAAAATGTATTTATGTAAGTATATACATATGAGTGTGTATGTGGATACATATATATATATATATACATATATTTCTATAATAACATAATAACAATAATACAATAGTGAAGGAAACAATAAGAAACATGAATAATGATGATGATATACATGTGATAGATGGTGAAGAATATTTGCCAGAGCAAAAACCAACCAATGTATGGACAACATTTAATCCAAAAGTACAAAGTAAAATTACTTTAAGAAAAACACGATTATTAAGAAAAAAATCGATGGAATTAATAGGTGCAGTTGATGATGACGAAGGAGAAGATGTATTGCACCAAGCCGTTCTGTCGCCGCCGCCCAGAGCGCAAAGGAGAGATAGTAGTAAAAGCATACAAATAAAATTTAGACCAATGTTGAAAGACATGTATGAGGAGCATAGAGCTAAAAATAGAGAAATGATAGCAGAAATGGATTTAGCTGAAAGCCCGGTGCATCAACGTAGGAGACCTTGGAGTAAAACATTATCACAAGATGAAATAAATACCATATCGACGAAAGAATTCGATAATTATAACCAAAAACTAGCTGTACAATTAAATTATGATTTTCCTAGAAGGGTTTCGACTAAAAAATATGAGCAAAACAAAGAACTCGTAAAATTAATCATTGCAGAAGAAGTTAGAGCAGCGAAGAAACAACAAGCTAAAGAAGTATATCTGGAACACAAAAATAGATTAAAAGAATTAAAATTATCATCAAAACAGCGTGCAAAATTACTTACGCAAAGATTACAAAAAGAAGCAACACAAAAATTAAATACATCTCCCACCAAAATTGACAATAATACTAAGAATAGACGAAATAAAAAAGCTGCAAAAAAACCTTTGTTAATGATTGGTAAAAATAAAGACAAACCTATATACGGTTTTCGTCGTTTTGAACAAGTAGACGATGTTATGGAAGAAGGTCCAGTAAATGATATATCAAATATTCAATTAGTTCAACTGTGTGCAGATATCAGGCAAAATAGGGAAGATAACCTAGCTAAAATGAAAAAAGCTACCCAAGAATTTCGACTAGCTGATTCAGAATGGGAGACTATGCGTCGTGATCCGAAATATTTATTAGGAAAACGTTTTGATAATTTAAAAAATGAAGTAACCAATACAATATCTGGTGGTGAGGAAAAACTAGTTTTTGATCCAATGTTTGAGATGAATGAGGAAGATTTCCATCGATGGGCAAAATTGAAAAAAGAGCCTGGATACCGCGCACACAAGTTAATTCAGCGTAGAGCAAAAGAAGCTAGAGAGAAAGCGAAAAATTCAATACATGAATATCAAATCCAAAGGGCTTTACGAAAATAAAAGAACACTAAAAGTAATCATATTATATGATAACACCACATTTTTTGCGAATGCGAAAATACATATTTTTTAATTTTACGCATAATTTATTTTTTTAATTTATGATACTCATGATACCTAGATACTATGATATTGTTGTAAACCCTCATAATAGAGAAATACCAAATGAAGGTATAAATAGATGGTATCAACTTGCAGTTAATGTGAAAAACGGAAATATTATAAAATATTTTTTCTTTTTACTCCACGCACAAAAATTACGTGTGCTGTATTTTTTAGAACTCAATATCTTCCACTTCGTCATCAAAATATTTATCAAATAATTTCATTTTATCCATAAGCAATTCATACCCAACAAACACACCAGCATTAACAAAAAAGGCACGTATTAGAGTTGGTTTTAAACCTCGAAAAAAGAAAGATATACCATTGCTTTTGTAACCAGCCTTTGCAATTTCCATAACTGGTCGTCTAGGCTCCGTAAATTTATGAGGAACTTTGTCTTTTTCACTTCTCTCAGCAGGTGCTTGGACAATCGTCTTCAAACAATCAATAGGCAATGTAAATAACCACGACATTACACCAGCAATTCCCCCACCGACAAATGATGCCAGAGAATCATATAGTTGTTCATAATCATCTGTATCATCATTCACCACAAACCTTGGTCCAACCAAGGCTGTAAATTCATCGATTATTATTTCATTTGGTGGTATTGATTTGGCATTATCATCATTATGATCTATATCAATTGAATTAAATTCTTTTAAAAATTGACGAAATAAAGATATCTGACGTATGCTCAAATCATAACTATAAAAATATATGCTAAAGCCAGGAACATCTCGCAAAATTGTTAATGATAAACCTCTAAATAAACCATTGTTCACACCTTGTGTCTTTACAAGATGTTTCATTCGATACATGATGGATTGCATTTCACCTTGACGATTACTTTGCAGTTGTATTTTAAGTAGTTCATTAACAGATGCTATTGGTGATTGGACGAAACCAGCAATTCCACCAGCAAATGCATTTTCGGATCCATTTGGTTTTCTATCTGATTCAGAAATATAAGCAAGCGATATGTGTTGCACAGGAAAAATTATAGCATTAATGGGAATGCTTGACACTAGAGGTGGTATTATACCTTTAAAAAAACCACCGACGCCTTCTATGCGTACAATTTCTTTGACACAATGTAAATTTGAAGTGTATATTGGGTTTGTAAAATTCATAGTTTGCATCCTAGTTTTAATAACATCTGCCGGTTGCCCCAAAAAGGTCCCAACCATACCACCAAACGAACCAGCCATAATGTCTTTGAACGCGGTCCATTGATTTTGATTCATGACGTAAAAAATTATCTATTGTATATTATATATGCATGGAAATTTTATTAATTTTGATTCATGACTTACTGTAAAAAGTAATAGTATGTTATATATTGGTCTATCTATCTATGGAAAATTTATCTCTATGTGATCGAAGGAATAAACATGGGAATATAAACTTGAGGTTGTGAATATTACAATATATATGTTTACAGATTGTGGTAATATTGTACGTGGAATACGTCGTGGAATCGTTTTTGAATTTTAATAACTGCTGAAAGAAAATATACCAGGCTGGGCAGGCCAGGCCTACATACAGTACAGTCGATCAGAGGAAGATCTGCCATCAAACCCCCCTCCGATTTTACACACCTAAAATTTTCTATTTAAGTACAACATTAGTATACTATAAT
>MDTB01036833.1_pt1 | contig 13022 bp, 10 predicted proteins | sample 811161 | NCBI WGS metagenome assembly MDTB01 (sample SAMN05326650, study PRJNA326480) | marine metagenome | isolation source: seawater | place: Mediterranean Sea | collected 2009 | reverse complement strand
CTTCAGGGATTGCCACTTGAAATGTTGATCAGCGTGGTGTGCATCTATGCCGGTAGATAACAATTTTGCGCATCAATCGTATGTGGCAACTCGCCCTAAGGCACCCTACGAATTTCTCTCTTTCGAACCACAGCCAGATATCGGTTCGGTTGAATACCTGCGCCGGATGCGGGCAGTGGGTGATGTTTTTGAGAGAGCGAACGTGGGGGCTGTTGTCTTAGTGCATGGAACGTTTGTTGGCAACGATCCGTGGGGACTGGCCGCGATGCTTTTCGGAAGCAATCAATCCTCATATGAAAAATGTTGCCGTTGGCAGAAAGCCATCGCCGATCGTGTGATGAAGGACCGCGGCAATTTCCCCGGGCAGTATATTGCCCAGTTGAGAGATGATTTGGGTAAACCCAATTCGATATCGGTCAGTCGGTTTCTCTGGTCGGGCATCAACAATCATGCGGGTCGGGCTTTTGCAGCAGTTCATTTGTATGACTATCTGAGCGGTCTCGACTTGCCGACTGGCAAACGTATTGTAATCTGTGGTCACAGTCATGGTGGCAACGTACTTGCTCTGTTGACCAATTTACTTGCGGCCAATCTTGGTGGTGTCGAAGAATTTTTAGATGCTGTGGGAGCATACGCAAGCACGTTCGATGTAAATTGGAAAAATCGTGTTCGACGTGTGCTTGATGGACCGCAACTGGCGAAGGAATATCCGCTCGATATGGTAACTTTTGGAATGCCGATTCGATATGGATTTGAAACAACCGGTTATGCCAAGCTGATGCACTTCGTCAATCATCGGCCAGGTAAGCTACGTGCCGCATACCGGGTGGCAGGGCCGATAACCCTCGGCGAGATGTTCGCAGCCTCCAACGGAGATTACATTCACGAATTGGGTGTCGCAGGGTCAAACTTTTCGACACCCTTTAGCCGACCACTCTGGAAATGCGACCGGCGACTGGCCAAACAGTTGGCCGCAGAACTCACCTGGATGAAAATTTCTCGACGCATTGCAAAGGGCATGCGGGTAGCGGAAGAGGGCCGCACCCTGCTGGTCGATTATGGAAAACCCGGTGGTCGTTGGTGGAGGAGTGGGATGGGACACGCAGAGTATACCCATATCGACCGGATGCTTTTCCACTTCGAACTTTTGACGCGTTCTTTCTATCCGCAGCGCACATATCATCAGGATAGTCCGACAGACTCTTGAGAATCTGATCAGGGACTGGCGTTTGATGAGCCGCTATTGGCAATCGCAATTGGGATGGCAATTGCAGCCGCGATGCCACAGGCGATGAAAATATCGCGAATCTGTGGATTCCAACCCCAAGTCTGGATACCGGGGCTTGGGGCGACTTGACCATAGGGGCCCGATGGTGGCCCTTGTACCGTTTGGGGAACGACATTTCCGGGAACTGCTTCCTGGTATTGAACCTGTCGTCCTCGTGCCCCGGCTGGAGCCGTTCTCGTCGCTACCGCCTGTGCGGTTTGTGCGGTTTGTGCAGTTTGTGCGGTTGATGTTCCATTCGGTGGACACACCACGGCCTGCTGCGTGTTGGGTTGACAACCTGGAGGGCAAACGGTCTGACAAATCGTTCGACAGCCACTATTGCATCCGGTTTGACACCCATTTTGACACCCAATCTGCTGACCGCGTACGAGCGGACCACGGGTGATAATCACAGCACTGTCTCGTGCCGAGGGAGGGGCCATCCCTTGTTGCCAGAGGCGACAAGTGGCAGTGCCTGATGGGCCTTTAATTTGATGCACGCCACCACGCAGGCCACCCACTTGAAACGATCCACTGGCATCGGTTTGAGCCCGAGCGACTTCCAGTCCATCGTGGAGTATTGCCACCGAAGCGCGTTCAACAGGCTGCGCCTGAGAATCCACCAATCGACCTTCGAGCAGGCCACCACCAGCAAGGCGAATATCAGAAATGGCAGTCTGTTTTTGCGAACTCGTTTGCTGCTGCGCTGCATAAACAGCGTGAGGACCGATCATCATTACCACGGCAAATGCCGTCGCTATCCATTGGATGTGTCGAAGAGTTTTCATGGTTCTCCACCTTGTACGATCTGTGCGCCAACGCACTGCATGGCTGACTGAATAACTGGGCTATTCGCAGTTCCCGTTTGTCGCCTTGCCCCTGGCCAGACAAAAAAGAAGTTGTGATTTGTATTACGTGTGGGTTGTGATTGCCTAACAGAACGAAAATTACTATCGGACAAGTTGGTGGTATAATCGTAATAAAAAGTAAAATCCGTAAAAATTTCTTGATAGTTATAAATTCACTATTTTTACAATGTTCCGATTTAGCCTTGCCCGCAAACGATTTACGGCGATAAAAGTTCGCAACGGATGATGCGGATCGGTAGTATCCGCTACCAAGAGTTTGCATGGACTGCTAGTAACACCAGCAGGATTTACCGATGCATCTTCAAAGCAAGGTCAGTGGACAAGTGGCCAGCGGATAATGAAAAATCCGACAAAGAGTAGGCCAACCTGGGCGACGTTTTACCGTTCTTGTGATTCGGTTTCGCCAACCGGATCCGTACGACGGGCAGTGGCCTCTGTGGGCATTTCGACAATCTTTTGCCAACCAAAAGGCACGCTTGGTGGAGCGAATAACCTTTTGATTCCTTCGAAAGGATCGTTGATTACGACGTTTGAAAACTCGTAAGTCGCGTAGGTATCGCCCGGATCATACACCCGGAGTGCAATCGGTTCGAAAGTGTTGCGATCAAGGCGTAATATCGCTTCTCGAAAATTTCCCGAGTCCGTCTTCGTTCGCGGAACAGCATCCACCCATATTTCGTTTTGCGCATATTCCTGCGGAGTGACAATGCAAAGAAAGTACCGATTTTTCAGATCTGCTGCTTGCGATCCAAAGAGAAAAGGTAGCGGCGTATTTCGAATTGCCTCCCCCTGCATCTCGTCAGGAATTTTACGTTCGATCACCCGCTTATTTTTATGGTCGTGTTGCCAGATCGAAGCCCCATCGCAAACCCAATGTTCTCCGTGAAGATCTTTCGCCGCCTTGTACTCGCCGGTTTTGGTATCCAGGTTCATCACCCGCGTCACCCGAAAAGTGCCTTTATCGGGATTGGCATACTTAAGGTCGCCATTGTTCACTACAAGGGGTACGTCTTTAAATTGAGGGAGTTCGAAAGCAGGATTGTAATTCCAGCGTACGAATTCACAGCGAAAGGTTTTTGTTTCCTTTGTTCTATCCTGCCAGGCCTCAAGCACTTTTTGAAGATATTTTTCCTGTTGCGATGTCAATTGGAAGCGGCCAGGCAGGGCATCGGTGTTTGCCGCCCCTTCGTCTTCTGTTTGATTTGTTTGATCACTGGCAGGACTCTCCGCTGCCCCCTGAAATTTGGCTTGGTTAGCGGCGGGAGGTTCTGCCATGACCAGGCAGCTATCTGCAGTCGCGATCAGCAATATACCCATGACGATGATGCTCGACCACGATCGAGAGACTGAAGAAACCGGGTTAGATCGCGGAATGGGTTCGATGGATAGTTGCATTAATTTTTTTCGCAGGACGATTACGCGGTTGCGACGGATGAAAACGGGTTCTCTCGACCCCCGGATGAAGACCGAAATGCGGCGGGATTCTAGCAGGACGACTGATCCATCCCTAGGGCATTTTGTGGCACAGATAATCTGCAGATAGGGCAATTATTAGTAACCAATCTGCCTAGATTGCCAGATGCAGGTAGATATGCGAGCATCAGACAATGCGCCAGCACTCCCTAAAAATCGTCTCCTTAACCCCGGGTGCCGGCGGCGCACTTTGTGGAAGTTGCCTGAGTGACAATATGCTCGCAGCCGCTATGCGGCGGTCCGGTCACGATGTTGTGCTCGTGCCTCTATATACGCCGATAACAACCGACGAGGAGAACATGAGTTCGGCTCCCCTTTTTTATGGTGGGATCAATGTTTATCTACAGCAGCATATTCCTTTCTTTCGCCATCTGCCGAGATTCATCGACCGAGTACTCGATTATCCACGCCTTGTCTCCTCATTCGCGAAGTTACCTGCATCGATCGATACGAATGATTTGTCTGCACTGGCTCTATCGATGGTCCGCGGAGAGCACGGTCATCAGCGCAAAGAGGTTCGGCGGCTTGTCAAATGGATGCATCATCAATCCCGGCCCGATGTGATCCATTTCAGTAATCTTCTTATTGCGGGTCCTGTGCGGGAAATCAAACAATCGTTTTCGATCCCGATAGTCGTAACACTTCAAGGTGACGATATTTTTCTCGAAAGCTTATCGCAACCGATTCGTTCCCGCATTGTGAGCGAAATGCAGGAATTGGCGACATTGGTCGATCGATTTATCGTTCACAGTCGTTTTTATGCCGAAAAAATGACACGTTATTTCAACATTTCCCCGGACCGTATTTCTCAGGTTCCGCTGGGGATTGATGCGACCGATTATCTCCATGCCGCGTCACAAGATCGCAAGCAAGCGGATACACGTCCTGGCAGGCGAATCGGTTATTTGGCTCGAATCTGTCCTGCAAAAGGACTGCATCTGCTCATTGATTCCTTTATTAACCTCAAGCAACAATCATCTTTTGATGATCTCAAGCTATGGGTTGCCGGTGATTTAAGCGAAGCAGATCGGCACTACTTTGAAGCACAGGAACAGAAAATAAAAAAGGTGGGATTTGACGCCGATTTTTACTATGCGGGCCGATTGAGTCGGCCCGCGAAGATTGATTTTTTGAGGCAACTCGATTTATTTTCAGTCCCAGCGCCGTATCAAGAACCGAAGGGAAGATACGTTCTTGAGGCACTTGCCAGTGGCATTCCTGTCGTGCAACCTGCACATGGCGCCTTTCCAGAGCTACTTGCACGGACCGGTGGCGGAGAATTGTTTTCTGTTGACGATTCCGGTGCTTTGACAGAGGTGCTTGCGAATCTTTTAACTAATCACGAGGTTCGTTCACGACTGGCCAAAGAGGGGCCGGAGGGCGTGATGGCAACCGCGTGTGCCGATCATGCAGCACAAGCGACGATGGATGTCTATCGGCAAATACTCTCAGAATGAGGTTTGAGTCACTTTTTATGCGCGCACTGCTGTCGCAATAAAGTATCTTTCTGCTATCGATTCGATCTGGCGAATAACTTCGGTGTCTGCCTATAATCCCGCCCCTCATTTTTCGTAAAGTCCTGTGGGGACAATAGGTTCGTACAGGATAGAGTCGATGCGACGGACAAGGAGGTCCGTACGGTGCTGATCCTTGATGCGCTGCGAAAAGGAATTCGCAGTTTGCCTGACGGCCGATCCATTTGCCAGCCAACCGGGTGGACCTTTCTTCCTGCGCTGTGGCTGATCCTACTCAGTGGTTTTTACGCACTGGCAGTGAGCAGAGCGCATGCTGCAGAGACCACGCCGCAAACACGTTCTGCACTTCAACTTCGGATCGCCTGGGGTGGAGGCACTGCGACGAGTTGGCATGGAACACTGTCTATTGTAGAGGGGCAAATAATTGATCATCAATCGTTGGGCGTCAGCGAAGATGAACCAGGTTCGATGTGGATTGAACAGGGGATTCTTCATGTTGGTAAAAAGTCGTCTCGCGAATATGACGGCGTGGACCTTTCGATTGAAGGATCGCTTGATAGTCACCTTGTGATTTCTTTGCATGCTGGGGAAGAAGACCAGCACGCTTCGTCACTCAAAGTTCCCTTAAGAGAACTGGTTTACAAGCCCTTTAGTGGCAGTCTGGGTCCAGACGCACTAGGTAACCAGATATTGATTCAGCGTTCGCCTGGAGACAAACTGCGCGTCAAATTTGATAAGTCATCGCTGCTTTTTGCGCCCGAGGAAAAATTTGATCTTGAATTGACTCCGCATCTGCTCGGGTTGGACGCGAGAACGAAGGTGATACTTCATTCACAGGTTGTCGTCGCACGTACAGAGAGACAGGTATCTCAGCAAGTTGTGGATTTCGCAGTTCCGGAAGATGAGCAATCTTATTTGCCGCTTCAACTTCAATTTTCCATGCCTGCCGAGGAAGGGGTTTATGATCTTGTGCTGACGGCAAAGTATGCCGACGAAAGATTTTCCCGCGCTAACCCCTTTCGTAGCCAGGAACAGCGGATTGCCCAAAGAAAAGTCCAGTTTGTTGTCTTGGCCGAGAATAATCCTTATCAAACCACCCAGGCAACCGCCGCTGCGCCTGGGAAAATTATTACTGAGATTCTGCCGACGAATCCGTGGTGGAAAAAAGTGAGTAAGATTCCGGCGCTCGCCGGGTTTAAAGATGGCCCCCTTCGTTATGGAGAAATTCAACTTTGGCAACACCCGTCGCTAGGTTCCTGGACCCGATTGGCCGCCTCTCCCAACGATGCGCAGACCGTCTGGGCAGCGTATCCCCTGACGATTTCTCAACCGGGCCTCCCCCATATTTTAGAGGTTGAATACCCAACCGATGTTTCCCAGTCGATGGGAGTCAGTCTTCTGGAACCGGATGCGGCCGGTGACCTGCTTCCCTTAGGCATTGACTCAGGGATCGTGGTTGATGATCCAGAGAGTGGAGATGCAGCAACGATTGCAACGCATCAGATTGTATTTTGGCCGAAGACAAAAAATCCTTTTGTTTTGATTACGAATGCTCGGCGCGATGACCCGGCGGTGCATGGTACGATCCGTGTGAGAGGTCCTCGAACAACCGGTTTTCCCGGTTTGAGTCGATCGTCCGGACGAAGAGCACCACTTCCTCCATTGCTTGGTTCAAGTATTTCGCAAGGTGAACGACTCTTCGCGGGATACATGGGAGAACCCCTACTGCCGGAGAATTTTTCTGCAACAGAATTTCTGGATAAACACCGTTCGCTTGATGACTGGGTCACCTTTTACGAGGCGAGCACCAGACTTGTTGAGTATCTGAAGTATGGTGGCTACAACGCGTTGGTGTTCTCGGTACTTGCCCGTGGCGGCGCCATTTATCCGAGTGATCGTTTGCAAGCGACCCCGCGCTACGACACCGGTATTTTTGCGTCGAGCGGACAGGATCCAATCCGTAAAGATGTCCTGGAGTTACTGTTGCGTCTCTGTGATCGGGAAGGAATTCGTCTCATACCGGCGCTGCAACTCAATACGCCACTCCCGTTGCTCGAAGAGAGAAGGCGCGAACAAGGTTCAGAAAATTCCGGAATCGTGCTAGCCAATGCAAAAGGTCAACCCTGGCGGGACCCCGACACAGATAACGGTGATGGGAAGCAAGTCCGCTACAATCCGCTACATGCAGATGTCCAGCATGAAGTTCTGCAAATCGTGCGAGAAATCATTGATCGTTATGGCGATCATCCATCATTCGCAGGTTTAGCTGTCGATCTTTCGGGTCAAGGGTGTACGGTATTTCCAGGTGCCGCTTGGGGTTGCGATCCGGCAACCTATCAGCGTTTTTTAGCAGCCTGGAAAAATAGTGAATCGCAAGAGGAACCACGCGATTCAGAAATTGTGGACGAAGAGGCTGCTTGGCTGGAATGGCGAGCAAATCGACTGAGTGACTTCCACAGTCAAATTGCCGGTCAGTTGCGAGCGGATTGTCCAGATGGAAAGCTGTTGATCGCAACAGCAGGCGTTGAGGTCAGCCCGGATCTTTCAGAGAAATTGCGTCCCGCACTACCGAATCAATTTACACCAGAACAAGTCCTGCTAGGGGTGGGGCTCTCGGCTAAAAATTATATGCATCCCAAGAGCGGTATCGTTTTACTCCAATCGAGAGTAATGTCGGCAGACTTTTCTCATGTCGATCCTGCGACCGCCCAAGAGGTGGGCCGCTCCCTTCAGTGGGATCAGCCATTCGCTGAGATGCAGTCGGTCGGACATTTTATCCAAAGTCGGCCGCGATCGATTCGGCTTGCGTCATTTGATGCGCAGAGCCCGTTTGGCCAGGAGGCGACATATCTCGCGCTGGCGCCCCATCTTGTTCCAACAGGATCGAGAAGTCGTGAATTGCTCGTACGTGATTTAGCACGGGCCGATCTGGATACGATCATGGTGGGCGGCGCAATGCTTCCCCTGGGCCAGGAGGATTCTCTCCGATCGATAGTGACTGCATACCGTCGCTTGCCAAAGGGTAAGTTTGTGGATATCGCTGAAAAACATAACCCGCTTGTTATTCGAAAGATTTTTTCAAAGGGAGCCACTTATCTCTCCTTGGCGAATCCAACGGCTTGGCCATGTCGAGTCACCCTAACGGTTGGACAAGATCAGCTTGCGGAGATGGAGCATCTGTCGCTTGCTAGTGCACCGAAAGTCTTAAGCGATCATCGCATTCAACTGACCCTGCGTCCGCATGATCTTAGGGCAATTCGATTTGCTCAAACAGATTTGGAAATCGAGGACGTGGAAGTCTCAGTCTCCCCAGATGTAGGCGAGCTATTAAAAAATAAAATTAATGAGCTTGCTGATCGCACCAGTCAGTTGAAAAAGAGACCGGTGGTTGATGTTTTAGATGATAGTACATTTGAATCTACGGAAGTGACTGGGTGGAAGTCGGATCAAACAGGTAATCTTGTTGTGGATACGGACCAAGCGCACACGGGCCAAGGGTCACTTCGTTTCGAAAATGCGGTGATTCGGAGTAATCCATTTTCACCTCCTGCTACGGGTCGTCTTTCCTTTTTTGTCTGGCTGAGAACTTCGGAAGACTTTGAAACGCCGTTACGCATGGGAATTGAGGGGACACATCGGAACCAAACGTTTTATCGTTATGGTGAGGTTTCGGGTAATTCGGAATGGAAAATTTTCGAATATCAAATCAATGATTTGCCGCTGTCCGATTTGGGGCCTCTAAAGATTCGTTTTGAACACGCCGGTCGCGGAAAAATATGGTTGGATGATATTGTCGTTTCGGATCTTTATTTCAGCGAGAATGAACGAAAAGAACTTTCGCGGATGATCACCCAGGCACATTTTGCTTTAACCGAGGGAAAGTATGCGGAATGCGGACGTTTACTCGATGGTTATTGGCCCCGCTTTTTAAATCGCTACGTTCCGCTTCCGTCAACTACGGTCGCTGCACGTCCACGACTCGACCGTCAGGCCGATCTGCCACGGGTACCGGTTGAGGAAGCAAAAGCAAATATGAAAGAACAGCCTTGGTGGAAAAAGTTTCCCGACCTTCTTCGCTAACGACTGTTTTTCCCGAGAGCCTAAAGTTCGATGCTAACCGGGGGGCCACTTCAGAGCGCGGCCACCAAGAAGATGATAATGGAGATGTTCCACCTCCTGCCCCCCATCTTTGCCGCAGTTGACGACAACGCGATAGCCGTTTTCGAGCCCCAGTTGATCGGCCAATTTGCGGATGACCATCCATAGGTGTGCGATAAGCTGGCCGTCTTCATCTTCCAGGTCCGCTACCGAACGAATCGGTTTACGTGGAATGATTAAAACATGCGTCGGTGCTTGTGGTGCGATGTCATGAAACGCAAGGCACTGCTGGTCCTCATGAATGATGTCGGCGGGAATTTTACCAGCAATAATTTGTTGAAAGACATTCTGTTCAGACATAAGTCTTTTCCAGTTTAATTGCTTCGTCAGAAAGAAGCGCAGGAATCCCGTCCAGAATCGGATAGAGAACTTGGCGATCCTCACGAATTAAGGCACCGTCCAGAGATTGAGTTAAGGTGACTCCGGCAAGGTTGCGTACCTTTCCTTCTTGGATATCCGAATTCATTTCGGAGAGGAGTTGGTCATTGGCCAGAATTAACGACTGCCCTGTTTCAGGACAGATGAGTAATTTTAATAGTTCTGGGTCTAACACGGATTGAACGCCTTTTTGAGCAGATATCCAAAGTAAAACGGTGCGGGCAATATAACAGGCGGAAAGCGGTTTGCGAATTGGTCACCGTTAACGTCGAAACTGCGATCGAAATTTTGAAGGCGGCATCCCTCGTCGGCGGAGAAAGCAACGATTGAAATTTGAGAGATTTGTAAAACCGGACTCAAAACAAATTTCTGTAATTGGTTTTGACGACTCGGCAAGCATTCTGCAAGCATGGCCAATGCGCAAGTCATTCACGTAATCGACTAACGTGGTGCCTGTCGCTTGACGAAAATTTCTATTGAAGGCAGCGCGGCTCAAATCGGCGGTCCTCGCCAGATCATTTTGTCTGAGTGGTCTTTGGAAATCACGATGGATTGTTTCGAGAATGTCGGAAATGCGTGGCGAGGTATTTCGCTGGCGTGGAATCGCGTAGGCCTTGCTTGCTAAGGACCGCGTCTGTTTTGCGACAGAAAGTTCATCGAGGATATTCAACAGTTCTGACAGTTTCTGCGCAGGTCGTAGATTAACAAGGTTTTCCATTTGGTTTGCGACCACGGTCCGGTGGCGACCGAGAAACTGGAGTCCGTGCCGAGAGCGGGTGAGTAACTGCTGGACGAGGCTTAACTCTTTGCACTCACCGATCGCTGTGCCTAAGAAATTGTCGAGAAATTGTATCACGATCGCCCGACGCGGATTCGAACCAGGACTGGATGGACCGCTTCGCCAGGTGTGAGGCAAAAGTGGTCCTAGCAGTACAAGATCGCCCTCGCGGAAGTCGGCGATGTGATCGCCGACGAATCGCCGCCCTCTTCCGGAGGTGATTAGCGTCAGTTCAAATTCGGGATGATAATGCCATGCAAATGGAAATTGTCGCTCCTGACGAACGAAAGCTCTGAAGGAGGCATTGTGCGGTTTACGGATTTTTTCAAGTTGTGGCTGCATGGTGCTGCGTTTTTCCGTTTACATTCACCGCTTGCGAAAGGTATTCTGCAATGTAGGGACGGAGGGAAACCTGCACCGAAGCACCATCATTTCACAACTCCTACCGCCTGCCAGACTACGACTTGGCTTTTTCCAAAGCACCATGCTTCCAGGGTTGCCCCAGTGCACAGCGCACCAGCAGGTCCGCCTCGATTGCGACCGTATCCGGTGCTTCGGCACCCGTAAGTCGATCTTCCTTCGGCGTATCAAAGAAATCGACGAGCGTTTTTTGAATCGCTTTGGCATCACCCCAGGGATAGGTGATCACACCTTCAGGATGATCTCCCGTATTATCCGCGATGACCGGTGTGCCTAAATAGATCGATTCACGAATCGAAGAACTCGTTCCCTCTTGGCGGTTGGAGCGGAGGTAAACCTGGCATTTACGCAAAAGGCTCAAGAAAACATCATGGGTGACGGTCCCCACAATGAAACAGCGGCTTGATAAGTCAAATGCATCTAATTTTTTTATTAGCTCATCCTGGCTCCCTTTTGCTCCCACAATAATAACCCCCACATCGGGATATTTCTCACGAAGCCCTGCTATGGCCTCGAACAACGATTCGAGCGCGTACTCCGGCCGCATTTCCAGATATGTAAATATACGTGGAGAGTGCGCGTCTAAAAAAGCATCTACCTCGGGTGGCAGCGGGACTGGATCAGCTGAAATATATTGTTTACTGAACGGTGTGATCGGCACGATTTTATCAGGGGCGATGGAGTAATCGACAATCAGATTTTTTACATCCGGATTATTGCAAATCACGAGTTTCGGTATGGCGAACAGCAGTCGCAATATGGGCGCCATTAAACGTGATTGCGACTTTGGAAAGTAACGCTGTTTTGTACCCGCGTGCAGTGTGAGCATGGGTCGGCGAAAAGTGAGAAGGCTTAGCAGGTAAGCGATGCCTGAAAGAATAAATCCTTTAGGTGAACTACCATTGGCATGCATATGCACCACGTAGCCACGCCTTAAATAATGGCAAATTTTACGAATGTATTCCCATCCGCTACGGACACATTCATATTCCTCGCTCGGGACCAAGCGGTTTTCTCCCAAATTGAGTGGTACGCAGGCGTGCCCCGTCTCTTCAAGAGACTTGCGCACAAAATACAACCGCGTTGCCCAACCACAGAATGGTGGGGGATAGCAACCGATTTCCAATATTTTTACCGGCTGATCGGGTTCCCTATTTTCTATGTTTTTTTTCACTATGCGTCACCACTATGCGAGCAGATCATTGAGAACCGAGTATTTTTGTGCTTGATACACAAGCAACGGTAGAGAAAATTTACCACCTTAGGCCAACAGAGGTAGCTTTTCTTACCGCTTTTGATCATTTTAATCATCTGGGGTTGCGTGGGGAAACGCGCGTTGGGCAAAAGTTGGACAAAAAAAGGGGTCGCTTTTCCGGCCCGGATGGCCATCGTTTGTAGCGGATGATCGGCGAAGCCAAAGAAGTATCACAGAATCACGTGAGACAGCATGGAGAAAGTATCTTCTTGGTGCCATAGCCTCAACCTCAAGGGGGAAACTTGCGCACCTTTGTTTTAGTCTGTTTGTTTGAGGGAGGGTTGGGGGTGGTTGCCTGGATCGTGGGCCGGTTGTGTGGATACTCGCCAGTAACCACCATCCAGTTTACCTGGGTGAGCCTCGTCTGGGGTATCCTGGGTACTCTGCCTTTGATTTTCGCTCTGTTGCTTCTCGAAAGGTGCCCTGCCACTGCGTTGGTGGAAATCCGCAGAGTGGTGCGGGAGGTTTTGGCACCCCTCTTTCGCGGGTTTTCTCTGTGGCAGCTTTTCGTGGTTGCGCTGCTTGCCGGTGTCGGCGAAGAGATTTTATTCCGTGGTTTTATTCAGGGTGGACTGGGAATTTTTTTAGCATTTCTCAACGTGCCTTCTGCCCAGCTAGTTGCACTATTGGGAGCGAGCCTGCTGTTTGGTGTGATGCATCCGATCACACGGACCTATGCGATTCTCTGCATGTTCGCAGGTCTCTATTTGGGCGGGCTTTGGATCTGGAGTGACAATCTCCTCGTTCCGATTGCGGTCCATGCACTGTATGATTTTTTTGCTCTGTCCTATCTCCTCCGCAGCTATCGATTAAATCCACGTTACGCAATCAAGGAAGTGGCGGCAGAAGACTGACCCTAAGGCAAGTGATTCTCAAAAGAATTACAGATCAAATTGTGCGTCCGCCATTTCGGCGATTGTTTCACCAATGCTGATCGAAGCGGTTGCTG
>MDTB01191635.1_pt1 | contig 13024 bp, 14 predicted proteins | sample 811161 | NCBI WGS metagenome assembly MDTB01 (sample SAMN05326650, study PRJNA326480) | marine metagenome | isolation source: seawater | place: Mediterranean Sea | collected 2009 | reverse complement strand
TGTTAAAGTTTTAAAATTTTGAATACGTTCAATTAAACCATCATCTGTTGCCTCTAATAGAGGAATATCTAAAAGTGTAACTACATTATGAACCCAATCTAATGATTTTAACTCATTTTTTAATTCAGAAAGATTTCTAATTGATTCATCTGAACTCATTTTGGTATTTGGAGAGTAGGTGAGAACTAGAAACTCTTTAGCACCGTATTTTTCATTAATTTCATTCAAATATATTAGATCAGGATCATTTTCTAACAATAATGTTTCTGAGCTAGCATCTAACCTAAAGTCTCTAGAAAAGTAAAATGCAGTAATCAATATAAGTAACAATATTGAAATAATTAGTTTTGGTTTCTCTATAATATTTTTTTGATAAAAATTAGCTAACATTTAGTATTAGCTTTTATAATTTATATTAATTATTTTGAATATCTTTAAATTTGGTAAACATTTCCTCAAATTCAAGCATTATAGTACCTGTTGGACCATGTCTTTGTTTAAGTATTAGAAGTTCAGCTAAATGAGAAATTTCATTCATTTTTGCCTGCCATTCTGCATGTTCTACAGTTGCGGGTCTTGGTTCTTTATTTTTTAAGTAATAAGATTCTCTAAAAACAAACATTACAACATCCGCATCTTGCTCAATTGATCCAGATTCTCTTAGATCAGAAAGTAATGGTTTTTTGTCATCTCTTTGTTCTACAGCTCTAGATAATTGAGAAAGAGCTAATACTGGAACTGACAATTCTTTTGCAAGGGCTTTTAGTCCTTGAGTTATTTCAGAAATTTCTTGAACGCGCCCATCCTTAAAACTTGTTCCTTTCATTAATTGTATATAATCAATCACCACCATATCCAGTCCATGTATTCTTTTAATCCGTCTAGCTCTATTACTTAGAGCCGCAATAGATATGGCAGGTGTCTCATCAATATATAATGGCAACTCAGCAATATTTTTTGAAGTTTCAATAAATTTATCAAATTGTTCTTCCGATATTTTTCCTCTTCGAATATCATTAGATTTAATTCTTGATTGTTCAGCGAGTATTCTTGTTGATAGTTGTTCAGATGACATCTCCAAAGAAAAAAAAGCTATACATGATTTCTCTCCTTTTTCTTGAATATTTTTTGCAGCATGAAATGCAATATTTGTTGCTAATGCTGTTTTACCCATTGATGGTCTGCCTGCTATTATTATTAAATCTGAATTGTGCATACCACCCAATCTATCGTCTAAGTCTCTTAGTCCAGAAGGAACACCAACAATTCCTTCTTCATTTTTATAAGCATTAGATGCCATTTCAATAGTTTGTCTCATTGCCTCATCAAATTTTACAATTGATGAACTAAAGGATCCTTTTTCAGCTAGGTCAAAAAGAGATTTTTCAAAATTTTCAATAATCTGTTGTCCATCATTGTTTAGATCGTTTAGTTTTGCTGTATCAATTATATTATCAGAAATTTTTATAAGCTCTCTTTTTACAAATAAATCATAAATTAGTTTAGAGTACTCAATACTTTGCCTTGAAGAAGTTGAAAATTTTGTAATTTTTACAAGGTATTCAGGAATATTAAGATCATCTTTTTCTTTTTCAAAATAATTTTTTAGAGTTATTGGATTAGCTAACATCCCCTTATAAATTAAGCTTTCAATTGAACTAAAAATCTTTTGGTGCATCGGATCATAAAAATTTTTACTTGAAATTAATAGACTTATTTCATCAAATATTTCATTTGATAACAATATTGAACCGATAACAGATTGTTCGGCTTCTATATTGTTAGGAAGTTCATCTATTTTATTCTTTATAATATTTAGTGATCGTGACACTTAAAAACCCTATAAGATTAAAAAAAATAAAACAAATCTTAATTAACCTTGGGGAAAAATATGTATAATTAATTTATATCTTCTTGAGGAATAGTTTTAATTACAATCTGCGTTTGAACTTCTGGGTGTAAATTTATTAATACTTCAAAATTGCCAATTGATTTAATTTCTTTGGAAGGTTGTATTAGTGATGGATTAATTTTAACTTGGTCAATTTCTTCTAAAACTTTTGATATTTCAGTAGGTTTTACTGAACCATATAACTCTTTATTTTCTGTGCTTAATTTTTTAATTTCATATTGTTTATTCATTATCTTTTCATGTATTTCTTTAGCTTCCTTTTTCTTATCTAAGTCTTTTCTGCTTAAATCATTTTTAACTTTCTCTACTTCTTTAATATTTTCTTTGGAAGCAAAAAGAGCTTTTTTTTTAGATATTAGATAATTTCTAGCAAAACCATTTTTTACTTCAATGATCTCTCCAATCGATCCAACTTTTCTAACATTTTCAAGAAGTATTATTTTCATTTTATAATAATGCTAGATTTCGTGCTCTTTTAATTGATAAAGAAAGTTCTCTTTGTTTTTTTTGACTAACGGATGTGATTCTGGATGGTAAAATTTTTCCATTTTCTGAAGTATATCTTTTTAACAACTTTATATTTTTGTAGTCCACAATAGGTGCACCCTTACCACTGAGGGGACATTTTTTTTTAAATTTATATTTTTGATTTTGAAAAATACTTAATTTTGCAAAATTACTTTGTTTAGTTTTTTTTTTATTATTTTTTCTTTTCATAAATTATTTTTTTTCTAAAATATTTTTTTCATCACTTTTTTTGAAATAATCTGTTTCAAGATCAAATTTTTTTACTTTTACAGTCAAATATCTTAAAAGGTTTTTATCAATTTTTTCATTCTTTTCTAACTCTGAAATTATTTTTCCATCTGCCTTAATTTTAAAATGAATGTAATTACCTTTTTTATTTTTTTTTATTAAGTATGCTAAATTCATCAATCCCCAACTTTCAAATTTAACAATATTGCCATCTAATTTTTCAACTATTTTGGAATATTTTTCCTGTATCTGTTTTAATTGTGAAGGACTTACGTCTTGTCTTGCAATTATTGTATGCTCATATAAGTTCATATTTTATCTTTCAAAAAACAGAGGATATACTATTATAACATTTTAATTACAATACAAAAATTTGGTTTTTTATTAATATTTTCAATGTTTTCGGTTTTATTTCCTGGCCAAGGTTCACAATCAGTAGGAATGATCAAAGATCTATATGAAAACTTTGATTATGTTAAAAATCTTTTTCAAGAAGCAGATGATACTCTTAAGTTGTCATTAAGTAAAATAATTTTTGATGGACCTAAAAATATATTAGACGAAACTGAAAATACTCAACCAGCAATTTTTTTGGCTAGCTCCGCAATTTTTAAAGTTATAAAAAATGAAACTTCTTTTAAAATTGAAAATGCAAAATTTTTTGCTGGTCACTCTTTGGGCGAATATTCTGCCTTAGCTTGTGCAGACGCAATTAAATTTGATCAGACAATTAAACTTTTAAAGATAAGAGGAAATGCAATGCAAAATGCAGTTCCTAAGAATGAAGGTGGTATGGTAGCTATATTAGGTGAAGACATTACTAACATAAAAAAAATTCTTGAAGATAAAAATGAAGTTTTTAGTTGCTACGTAGCTAATGATAATTGCAATGGCCAAGTTGTAGTAAGTGGCAAAACTAACGATCTTAATAAACTTATTTATGAATTAAAAAATTTAAGTATTAAACATATTAAACTACAAGTTTCTGCACCTTTTCATTGTATTTTAATGAGGTCTGCTACTAAAATAATGAAAGAAGAAATTTCTAACACAAATTTTTTAGTACCTAAAAATAATATTGTATCAAATGTTAATGCTCAACCTATAAGCGACCCAGTAGAAATAAAAAAACTTTTAATTCAACAAATAGAAAAACCAGTAAGATGGCGAGAGAGTATTGAAAATATCATAAAAACAGGCAACAAAAAATTTATTGAAATAGGACCTGGCAAAGTATTATCTGGTATAATAAAAAGAATTGATAGAGATGTTAAAATAATTCAGGTAAGTAGTATTAAAGATTTGAATAATTTAGAGGACATGTGATTAATTTAAAAAATTTAAATATAATTTTAACTGGTGCAACAGGAATTATAGGAAATTCTATACTTGAAAAATTAATTTTAGGCGGATCAAATGTTCTAGCAACAGGTACAAATGATCAAAAGTTAAAATTAATTAAAGAAAAGCATCAGAATGTTAGTATATTAAAGTTTGATATATCAGACCATAAAAATATTGATGGTTTTATTAATAAATGTAGTGAAATTTTATCAAACAAAATAGATATTTTAATAAACAATGCAGGAGTAACTCAAGACAATTTGTCTATAAGGATGAAGGAAGAAGAATGGAAAAAAGTAATTGATATAAATCTTACATCCACATTCCTTCTCTCAAAAAATGTTATAAAAAAAATGTTAAAATTCAAAAATGGAAAGATAATAAATCTAACATCAGTTGTTGGTCACGCTGGCAACATTGGGCAAGCTAATTACGCAGCTTCAAAAGCTGGTATTATCGCAATGTCAAAAAGTTTAGCACTTGAATATGGGAAAAAAAATATAAAGGTAAATTGTGTATCACCAGGCTTTATTATATCAGAAATGACAGAAAAAATTACAGATGAGCATAGAGAATTATTAAAATCTAGAATTTCATTAGATAAATTCGGTAATCCAGAGGATGTAGCTAATACAATTGCTTTTTTAAGTTCTGATCTTTCAGATTATATTACAGGTGAGACTATACATGTTAATGGAGGTATGTATTTTAGTTGACAAATTTAATAAAATATCTATTAACAAATTAACACATAGGAACAAAATGTCAGATGATATTTCAAGTAAAGTAAAAAAAATAGTTGCGGACCATTTAGGTATTGAAGAGTCTAAAGTAAACGATGATTCTAGTTTTATAGATGATCTTGGAGCAGATAGTCTAGATACAGTAGAATTAGTCATGGCTTTTGAAGAAGAATTTGGATCGGAAATTTCCGATAGTGATGCGGAAAAGATTTTAACTGTTGGAGATGCAGTTAAATTCATTGAAAATAAAGCTAACTAATTTTTTACTTAAATGGCCGAAAAAAAAGCAGGGATAATTGTAATTCTATCATCCCCTTCAGGCGCAGGTAAAACTACACTAGTTAAAAAAATTTCAAAAAGAGAAAAATATAGAATTTCTATTTCACATACCACAAGAAAACCAAGAGCAAATGAAAAAAATGGTAGGGATTATTTTTTTGTAAAAGGTGTAGAATTTAAAAAATTAATTAAAGGTAAAAAGTTTTTAGAATATGCCAAAGTTTTTAATAATTATTATGGATCATTAAAATCAGTTGTATTTTCAAAGCTTAATAATGGTGAAAATGTAATATTTGATATAGACTGGCAAGGTACAGAACAAATAAAAAATAAAAAATTAAAATACAAAATTATAACTATATTTATTCTTCCACCATCAAAAAAAGAATTATCTAAAAGACTTTTAAAAAGGGAACAAAAAGATAAGAAAATTGCAAGTGAAAGGATGAAGCAATTTAAAGATGATGTTTTACATTGGAAATATTATGATTTCGCTGTAATTAATGATGATATTGAAAAATGTTATAAATTAATTATGAAATATATTAATAATAAAAAAAATCATAAAAAATCAAAAAAATATAATAAAAAATATATTCAGAAACATGTTGCAAAATTAACTAATTGAACTTTCATAAAGTTCACAAATTTTGTAGTACGTCAAATTATCTAAGTTTTGAGGTCGCAAATTAAGATCAATTGATAAATTTTTTGAAATTTTTTCAAAATCATTAAATAAATATTTTAGGGGTTTTTTGATCATTTTACGTCTTTGACTAAAAAAAATATTAGTTACATGTTCTAAATTTTTGGGATCTTTTAATTTATAATATTTTTGCTTTGGAACAAATACTAGCAATGAACTAATTACTTTAGGTGATGGGTTAAAGCTACTAGGCTGAATGTCAATTACTTTATTTATTTTCAATTTCCAATTTGATAATATTGATAATCTTCCATAGTTTTTTGAATTCGAAACTGCTAATATTCTATCTGCAACCTCTTTTTGAAACATTAATATAAGTTTTTCACAAAAATTACTCAAATTTTCAATTTTTATCCATTTTGCAAGTATTTGAGTTGATATATTATATGGTAGGTTTCCAAATATTATCAAATTTTTTTTTTTAAGTTTTTCAAACGAAACTTTCATCATATCTTTGTTTATGATATTTATACTTTTACCAAATTCATTATTTAATAAATTTATTAATCTTTTATCTTTTTCAATCACTGTAAATTCCTTTGGTTTTTTCTCAATTATTTTTCTAGTAAGTGCTCCAGTTCCAGGTCCAACTTCTATAATTTCGTTTTTATCAGAGATATTACCTAACTCAGTAATGATATTTATTACTTTCTGATCAACTAAAAAATTTTGACCCAGACTCTTTCTAGGATAAATGGTCATTTTATTTTATTCATAAAATTTAACGCATAAATTATTGATGATGGGTCTGAATTGTTTTTTCCAACCATTTGAAAATTTGGACCATGGTCAGGAGTAACTTTAATAAATGGTAAACCTATTGTTACGTTTATTGCATCAAATTTGAATAAGGCTTTTATTGGGGTCAAAACTTGATCATGATACATACCGACCACAACATCAAATTTTTTTATATTTTTTCCTAAAAAAAAAGTATCAGCTGAATATGGGCCAAATACTTTTATTTTTTTCCTAGATAGATAATTTATTGCAGGTATGATTTCCTTTTTTTCTTCACTAACTTTACTAATTGTTTCACAATGAGGATTTAATCCCAGTATTGCAATTTGAGGTGTTTTTTTTAATTTAGATTTATAAAAATTATTGATTTGATCAACTGTATTAATAATTTTCTTTTTTTTTATATGATTTGCTACATTTTTTATAGGTATATGAGTTGTCAAAGGGCATACTGCTAAATTTTTATTGTAAATTAACATGACGGTTTTTTTTGATTTTGTTTTAGCGCCAATATATTCAGTAATTCCAGGGAATTTTTTATTTAAAAAATGAGCTTTCGATATAGGCCCATTAATTAATTTAACCAATTTATTTGATTTTAATATTTTGATACTTAATTCAAAACATTCCTCTATGTATCTATTTGAATAACTAGTAATTTTAGAGAATGCTTTTTTACAATTAAAATTTACATTTATTATATTAATTTTTCTTATTAGTGAATATTTGATATCTGAGATTTCATTTAAATCAAAATCATATTTTAACTTTTTCATTTGTTTAATTAATAGTTTTTTACTTCCTATTAGTATTAATTTATGTTTATTTCTAATAAAACTTTTTGATTTAAAGTATTTAAATAAAATTTCTGAAAAGGTGCTATTTGGTTCTCCAAGTATAATTAAAATATTCTTAGTACTCATTTATTTGCAAATTCTTTTTTAATCTTTTATAAAATATAATTGAAAAACTATTAAGTTGTCTATTTCTTTCTTTATTTACTAACTCTTTAACCTGGTCTTCCAAATTAATTTCTTTTTGAAATTCTCTTTTATCATTTAGTTTGATTAATAGATATCCACCTTGAATTTCAATTGGTTTACTTATTTCATTTTTTTTGAGACTTATAATTTTTTTTTTAATTTTTTCAGAAATTTGAAGTTCATTTACCCACCCGATTAAACCACCATTCTTAGCGGTATTTGATTCGCTAAATACATTTGCTGAATTTTCAAAACCTATTTCGTTAATACTTTTATATATTGTTTTAAAAGAATTTTTTAAATCTATTCCTGCAGTTTGGACAATTAATATCTCTGATAAATTAAACTCAAATTTTCTATTTAATTTTTTGGATTGTTTTAAAATACTTTGTCTTAAATAATCTTTGTCTATTTTTATATTTTTTGAATACTTATTAAAGATAAGTTGATTCCAGAGAGCCTCTATATATATTTTACTTTTAACTTTTTCATAACTTAAATCTCTATCGGCTAAAATCTCGATAAACTCAGATCTATCTTTTATATTTTTACTAATAAAAAAATTTTCTTCAATCTTATTAATTAAATCATCCTTTTTTTGCAAATCATAATATTTTTCTAACTCTTTTTTTTTTATTATCTCAGTAATTAGTGAATTTTTTGCGATATTTTCAAACTCTATAGTTCCTAGTTTTTTTAACCTCGGATTTAAAAAAAGTAAGTATTTTTTTTCATTTTTAATATCTAAATTTGTAATTATTTCATTTTGTACTACAACTTTAATATTTACTGAACTTGAGAAGGAATAACTACTAGATATAATTATTACAAATGAAATTAAAGTAAGCTTTAATTTATTCATTTAATTTTCAAAAATTGTATTTGCGGCTCCTCGAATTTCTGCAAAAGGTATAAATCGTATCAAAAAAACTACACTTTCGTCTGGGACCAAACCACCGTTTCTAAAAAAATTCTTTTGATATTCAAAATTAGCCATCAAACAATCAGTTTTATATTCATAAGAAAGTTTATAAAATTGTGTAAAATCATCTTTCAAATCTTTAGTTGCATTAAACTTTATTGAATGCTCGTCTGTAAGCTTTAATGAAGTGTTATTGGTTATAATTTCGCTATCCCCTAATTCATGATTTTCTGTAATATAATCAAAAGTAGTTACAAGTTTGTTTATACCTAATTTTGTATTAATTGAATTATAATTTGAATAGTCTAGATCTCTATCATAAGAAAAATTATAGTTTATTTCTATATTATTATCAAATTTATACAAAAGATTTCCTATAATGTCTGATCTAGTTTGATTAAGCTTGGTTTTTGTTGGAAGATCATTATTTTTCTTATCCTTTAAAACATTTCCTAAATTTAATGCAAAAGTTCTATCATTACTTAAATTTAATTTTTCAAATTCTAATCCTATGGTTAGTGAGTTACCTTTTTCGACCATGTCTGATCTTCCAATTCTGTTTTGTGCAAATAAGTTATCATATTCCAATCTTGTATCACTAGATGAAATATCTTTTCCATTTGTTGGGCTAAATCTTAATTGAAAGATTGGCTTCAAAAAATTTTTCGAATTTTCAAATTCTTTTTTAAGTGGCATTTCAGACTTTAGAAGAACTGTTCCAAATATTTCATGATCACTTTTGTTTTCATAGTTTGTTGAATTTTCAGAATAAGTATTATAATTTTTAAGTAATAATGTATAGTCATTCACAATACCCGTTGAGGATATAAAGTCATATGAATTAAAAATAAAATCGTTATTAATCAATGCTTCAAAAGTATTTGTATCGTAAACTTTTTGAAATCCAGATGATAGAAATTGAAAATTACCATTATAATTTTTGTCAATATCTACATTTTTTGAAAAATTAAAATCAGGAAATATATATTGGTACTTATCATTGTCTTCTTTAGATAAGTCTTCATAAAGTTTAAAAGTACTATCAAAACTTGTATTTTCATTAATATTTTTATTTAAGCTTATATATGAAGAAAGAGTACTCTCACTATCTATTAAAGAGGTGTATTCCTTTAAGTCGTGTATTTTTAAGTAATTGTCATTTGTTACTTTTTGAATTTGAATTTTATATTCTGTACTTTCATTAATATTTCCATTTAACACTGCAAATAAATGAGTGTTTGTATTTTCAGTTCTATTAAAACTTAGATCAGCAATTAAATTAGAGTTCTTGAAAGCTTCTCTATATTCTGCTTGAAAAATATAATCATTATCAAGGTAGAATCTTGGTTTAAAAGTAATATCCCTAGAGTCAGATAAAGCATAAAAATAAGGAATATTTACTGAGGAACCTAAGTTATCTGAACCTTTATAGAAAGGAGTTAAAAATCCAGATTTTCTTTTTACACTTGGATCAGGATGATTGAAGTATGGGAGGTAAAACAATCTTTTATCAAAAACCTTGAGCCAAGATTTTTCATATTCAAATAATTTTTTTTCTTTATTGTGGGTAAAAATATCGCTTTGAAGCTCCCAGCCTCTGCAATTTTTGTTTGATTTGTTACAAGTGCTGAAAACAGTTTTATAAATCTTTGTATTTTGATCGTTAGATATAATACCTTTACCTTTTAAAATAGGGTCATTGTTAATGTTTCCAAAAAAAGAATTGTCAAAATCAACTTTTACTTCTTTTCCGACTATTTCATTAATTTTAAGATTTAACTGAGAATTTTCAAAATAATATTTATTAAAATTTTTATCAGTTATCAAAATCTGTTTAGATGTAATTTTTTCATGAAGTACATCAAAAATTAAACCATTTTTAAATTCAAAATTATTTCCTAATTTATCATTTACTTTTGTTAAATCTTTACTAGATATTTTATTCAAATTTCTATCAAACATTATATCAATTGAATTAATTTCATAAGTATTTTCAAAATTTATAATTGTTTTATTTTTTGATAACACAATGTTACTTAACTCGTTATAAATCATTTTATCACTTTCTATTATGATGTAATTTTGATTATCAATATATTTTACATTATCGAAAATTGTTAATTCGGAATTAAGTTTGTCATAAACAAATTTATCACCTTGAATTTCTAGATTTTTAGCTGGAATTTTTGCAATACCTTGAGAAGCAAAAAGCATATTTCCATCTGCTTCTATTTTTAGATTTTTTGTATCAAATAAAACTGTTTCGGCACTCAATGTTGAATAAAAAAATATAAAAAAAAGGAGGACAAATTTTATAATTAGTTTAACTTTCATTTAGACGTATCAATCCTAGAGTACATATAAGGAATATGAGAATTTGTGGCAACCATACAGAGACAGTTACTGGCAATGTCTCATTTTTTCCAAATAAAATTGAGAAATAATTAATATAATAAAATATAACTGAAACCAAAACTCCTAGTATAACTAGGAAAAATTTGGATTTTATAAAAGTCAGTTTAAACATTAATAATGCACCTATAATTGTAGTTAATGTTAGATAAATTGGCAAACTATAAATTTTATTAAGGTGCAAGCTAACATCAGTTGCAGAATACCCAATTAATTTATAATTCTTTTTCAACTTGATCAATTGTAGAATATTTAAAGAATTTAAATTTGAGTATAAATTTGATATTATTTTTTCATCATAAGATGATTTATATTTAAACAATTTATAAAATTTTGTTTTTTTATCATTGGAAAAAATTTTAACTTCTGATAATTCCCACTCTTTATCACGAATATCAGCTTTTGAGGATACTATTGTGTTTATTAAATTATAATCATTATCAAGTTCTGTAATTTCTAAATTTTCTAATGAGTTAATATTATAATTTTTTGCATTAATTATGAAAATTCTAGTATTATTTTTATCTTTTTCTTTAATCCATAGTCCATTTTCATTAACAATGGCCAAGTGATCATTTGTATTTGAATAGGTAAATTTAATATTCAGGTACAAACTTTTTAAATTAGCCGAGAATGAATAATATAAGACTATAAGCACAATACCCATGATTAAAGAGACAACTGAAATAATTGATGTTATTTTTAAATTATCAATACCATTAGACTTTAACAATTCTATTTCCTCTTTTTCATTGAGACTTATAAAAAAAAACATCACTCCTAATAAGAATATAAATGGCAAAACCTCAAATATTATCGAAGGTATATTTAGAATTGTTAAAAATATAGGAATATAAATTTCACTTTTTTTATTTTCAAAGTATTTTAATTCTTCAAATATATTTAAAAAAAAACTTAAAAATACAAAAACAATAATAATTATTAATATATTTTTAATAAATAACTTTGTTAAATAACTTTGATATTGTTTCATAATTATAAAAAATTTAGTCTAAATTTTGTGATAAATAATAGTATTAAATAATAAATTATTACTAATATGATCGGTAAGAAAATAATTATATAAATAAAATTAATTGATATCAAAAAAAATTTTAAACTAATTTGTGACACAATTATCGTAAAGCTGCCAATTAAGAATATATTTAATTTGTGAAATTTGAAATAATATTTTGATTTTGGTTCTATAATCAAACTTGCAGCTATAAGTGAAATTATTAATGTATAAAAAGGTAAAACCAATCTTTTATACAATTCTTCACTTATTGACTTTAATTCTCTATTTTGACACCTTTTATTATTAAAGTTATTGATTTTATTTTTACTACTTTCATTTTTTTCAAATAAATATTTTTTGAAACAATTAAATATTATCATCGAATCTATCTCTTGCATTTTAGGATGTGTTATAGATTTAGTAGAGAAAGTTGATAAATCATAATCTGTTTCTGAAAAGTTTATAGCAAAAGTATTATTTTTATTTATATTAGTTATACCACCATTATAAAGTCTTATAATAAATTGATTATTTTTTTTAATAATTCTACCACTCTCAGCAACAATTATTTTTGATTTATCTTGATTTATCTTTTCATTTATATAAATTTTTTTAAGTGAGCCATTGTTTTCATATTCTTCAACAAAAAACGTTAGATTCTTTACTACATTTATAAATTTTTTTTCAGAAATTAATTTAGGTAAAAAATCAATGTTTGATTTTTTAATATACATTCTCGCAAGGCTTTGAGATTTTGGAACAATTAACAAGTTTAAAAATAATTGTAAAATTATAAACACTATAGATAATTTCAAAATAAAATTGATCAAATGAATTTTTTTAATTCCATTATTCCAAAATACTATTAGCTCATTTGAATTGTTATATTTATTGATCACATAAAATATAGATATGAAAAATACAAAAATGATAATTTTACTAAATATTTTTGGTAAATTTAGTGAAATATAGTAAAAATAAATATTTAAACTATGACCATCGTCAGATATCAAATCTAGAAAATTTACAGCCTGTATAATCCACACTATAAAAGTAATACTGAAAGAGGCTATTAGAAAAAAATTTACTATATCTAGAGAAAATTTACGAAATATTAATTTATCCATTGAAATTTTTGTTTTAATAAATATACAACATTATCTAATAAAAATTTCAAAAAAATGAAGCTAAATTTAAATTTTGTAAAT
>MDTB01131177.1_pt1 | contig 13024 bp, 12 predicted proteins | sample 811161 | NCBI WGS metagenome assembly MDTB01 (sample SAMN05326650, study PRJNA326480) | marine metagenome | isolation source: seawater | place: Mediterranean Sea | collected 2009 | reverse complement strand
GGTCCATCATAGCGGGTTTTGGTCCCGCTGACCTCGGTTCAAATCCGAGTCGGGCTACCAATTCAGTCAAATTGATATCTGAATTGTGGAACAAATATAAGAGTTCCAATCATGGCCACAAGTGCGGTCCAAACAATTAGACCGAAAATTGGTATATCTGCTCCAACACTAGCAGTCTGATAACATTCATCCATCCAAGGATCATAGTCAACACATTCTTCAGAACCACCGGTAAGCCAAGAACCTATAGTTCCTAAGAATCCCAAGACAGATAGAACAGCACATGTAATCAAAGCAGAGAATCTTCCTTTAGCCATCAATACGCCAAAAGTGATTCCAGTGATACAGAATATTAACATTCCAATGCCAAGTAAAATGAATATAGCACCAAAACCAGTACCAGAATCAACTGCGCCTTCTAATGATGAAACAAACATACCGCCGATGATTATAAAAATTGAACTTATTGCATATATGCCCATTACTGATGAGAAAACTACTCCCGCAGTGATTCTAAGTGCTGGATTATCATTGTACTCGACTAGTACATCTCTTGGCTTATGTGTTTCTCCGACCATGAAGTCTGAATCCTCTTCATCATCCATACCCCATTCGAATTCACCATCACAAAGCGGACAAGCGAATTCTCCTTTTGCATCATCATCGAGTTCAATCTCTCCTTCACAGTGCGGACATAGTATCTCAACCATAGATATCAAGCAACCCTAAAACTCTCGAGTGATAATCTTTCTCCCGACAAACTCACACACAGGTTCATCAATCTAGTCCAAGTGGGACTTCATGTTGAGAGATATGGCAATTGACAAGATAGCAGTTCTAGGTGCAGGTCAAATGGGAAATGGAATTACACAAGTCGCTGCTTGTGCAGGCTATGAGGTTGTGATGATTGATATCAAACAAGAATTTGTCGATAGAGGAGTTTCTGCCATCGAGAAGTCTTTGGCGAAATTGGTCTCCAAAGAAAGAATGTCTCAAACTGATGCTGATGCAGCGCGAGCAAGAATTTCGACAGCAATTGACCGTTCAGCATGTCATGATGTAGATCTAGCCATTGAAGCAGTTCCAGAGATTCTTGATTTGAAATTATCAATTTTTGCAGAATTAGATGAAATTTGTAAAGATGAATGTATTCTAGCATCCAATACATCTTCAATTTCAATTACTGAAATAGCAGCAGCGACATCAAGGCCGGACAAAGTAATCGGTATGCACTTCATGAATCCAGTTCCTATCATGAAACTTGTAGAAATAATCAATGGTAAAGACACCAGCGAAGAAACAAATTCTGCAGTAATTGCGGCATCTGATAAAATGGGTAAGACTGCATTGTCATGTAATGACTCTCCAGGATTTATATCGAATAGAATTCTCTGCCCAATGCTGAATGAAGCAATTTTGACATTACAAGAAGGAGTTGCCAAACCAGAAGCAATCGATGGGATAATGAAGTTGGGAATGAATCACCCAATTGGTCCATTGGCGCTATCAGATTTGATTGGTCTAGATACTGTACTTCACATAATGAATGTACTTCATGAAGGACTAGGTAATGATAAGTATGCACCTGCGCCATTACTTGTACAAATGGTAGAGCAAGGCAAACTTGGCCGTAAATCTGGAGAAGGTTTTTATCAATATTAGGGGGAATAAATATGAATCCAAAAATAAATGTTTTAGGTGAGCCAATTCAAGATTGTTCAAAGGACCCACTTACAGGTTGGTTCAGAGATGGTTGTTGTAATACGGATAGTAATGATAGAGGACTTCACGTAGTTTGTTGTATTCTAACCGAAGCATTTCTTGAATTTGCCAAATCGAAAGGAAATGATTTGATTACTCCAGCCCCCCAATTCAATTTCCCAGGTCTGAAGCCGGGTGATAGATGGTGCGTTTGTGCTAGAACTTGGTTGGAAGCTGCAGAGACCGGTGTAGCTTGTCCAGTTAATCTAGAAGCGACTCATGAAGAGGCGCTGAGTGTAATTCCACTGGAAGTTCTTGAATTATATGCTGAATAAGATATAAGCCGGTTTAACTTCGGCAATTCATGAAAGATGTATATCTTGTAACAGGAGCCTCAAGTGGAATTGGCCGATTCTTGAGTTTAGAATTAGTTAATTCCGGTTTTTCGGTAATAGCACTTTCAAGAGATTCTTCTCATCTAAACTCTTTAGGTGAAGAACTGAAATCAATCGATGCCAATTCGATATCTCTCGCATGTGATTTATCATCATCTGATGATATTTCTAAGGCATGTGGGATTATTGTCGATGGTTTTCCCGAATTATCAGGTATCGTTCATAATGCCGGAGTGATTGACCCTATCAAGCCTATTGGCGAAGCAAATTCTGATGATTGGAATTATCTTATCAAAGTCAACTTACTAGGTGTCCAAGAAATGACTCAGGGATTATATCCACTGATAAATGGCAAAAAACATACTAGAGTCACCACAATTTCTAGTGGTGCCTCCAAGTATCCAATCGGTTCTTGGTCAGCATATTGTGTTTCAAAAGCAGGGTTGGATATGTGGACTCGATGTTTGGCTGAGGAAGGTAAAGACCACAATATCAGTGCGATATCAGTAGCACCAGGAATTGTCGATACCAATATGCAAGTAAATATTCGTTCATCGAAACCCGAGGATTTCCCTTTACACCCCCATTTTGTTGATTACCATGATTCGGGACAGTTGGTAAATCCAGAAGAAGTCGCCAAACAGTTACTTGGTTTAGTAACCACGCACAGTATGGAGCAGACTGGGGAAAGATTTGATGTCAGGGATTTATGATTTTCTCGATAAACAGTGGCAAGGGTCATAAGCCCACACCGAAGCACAGTGAATAGGCGAGTTCTATGGTAGGGACAGATAGAGTGGAAATTAGAACATTAAAGGTAGGAAGATTTTGTGTTGTCGATAATGAAGCATATAAGATTTTGAGCATATCTACCTCTAAGCCAGGTAAACACGGTTCTGCAAAAGCTAGAATTGAATTAGTCTCATTATTTTCAAGCAAGAAAATTTCTCATGTTGGCTCAGTTACTGATAACATCTATGTTCCTATGATTGAAAAAGGAACTGCAATGGTAACTCACATGGATGGTGACGAAGTTCACGCAATGAATATGAAAGACCATAGCATGATGATCCTCCCTATTGAAGAGGGAATGAATATCGAGGCTGGTAAGGAAATCATGTGGATGGAAGCACTAGGTCGCTACAAGATTATCAGAGACCACTGATATTTTCAAAATAGTGTAATTTACTACACTTAATGAGAAATGCAGGTGTCTAATTGATAAACCTCATTCAAAACTAGTCGATTATGGCTGATATGACGAATGCTAGTACGAGTGAGTCTGCAGAATTGTCTGTAAAGGAAACAATTAATTCAATGACAGATGGTAAAAAGAAGGCATTGAAGAGTTGGTATTTCTATGACTGGGCAAATCAGGCTTATGCTCTAACTGTGATGACAGTTATTGCACCTGCACTAATGGCTGCATTATACAATACTGCAACAGGTACTCAATCTGGTGATACATTTTATGCTTGGGTCTTAACATTTTCAATGCTATTTGTAGTACTCACTGCTCCAGCGCTTGGTGTTATTGCCGATAAGATTCCGGTTAAGAAAAAGTTACTGAAATGGTATACAATAGTCGGAATTACCTTCACTGCTCTGATGGGAGCCGCACCTTATTTTGGTTCACAAGGATATATCATACTGGCAGTGATGTATACAATTGGAACTATCGGTTTCACTGGTGGTAATGTAATTTATTATTCATTCATGCCATATTTAGCTCCAAGAAATTGTCAAGACCATGTTTCTACTTGGGGCTATGCATATGGTTTCATTGGTGGTTCGATGATACTTATTTTCCACCTCATAGTTTTGCTGGGAACTAGTTGGGACACTAATTTCAAGATGGCTATAATATTTGCAACCTCCGCGATTTGGTGGTGGGGCTTTGGATTACAGATGTTCAAATGGACTCCAGAACCAGAAATTCCTACGACTATGGAATGGAAAGGACTCAAAGATGCTACTAAAGTTGCTTACTCGCAGGTATATCAAACATTTAAGGAGATAAAACGTTTCAAAGTTCTTGCATACTTCCTTTTGGCTTATTTGCTGTTTTATGATGGAGTCAATACAATTGCTAGTATGGCTACTGCATTTGGAGAATCAGTATTAAGGCTGAACCAAAGTATGAATGTTATGCTTCTTCTAACAGTTAATATTGTGGCAATACCGATGACTATCGTATTTGGTAAGTTGGCAAATGTTAAAGGAACAAAGTTTGCTTTGATGTTAGCATTGATCATCTATTGTTTTGTTGCTGTAGTAGCAGCAGGTTTTGCACCACTCGCTCTTGAGGGCGAAGAAGATGCTGAAAGTTATGACTTTACTTTTACTTGGGATAACGATACTCAACAGTATGAATTAGAAACACTCTATGATAGAGGCTATGAGAGTTGGGTTGGAGAAACTTCTTCAGGAGATTCAGAATTTAGAGATAACTTCCAACAATATTTCCCAGATAATTCAACTGATTATGGCAAAGAAAGTTCAGGGTCTTCCACTATCGGTACTGGTTTACTAGTATGTCTAATGATATTGGCATTTGTGGCTATAATTGGTGGAGGAGTGATGTTTATTCAGAGTAAAGATCTCGGTAAAGCAGGTGTTTTAGCAATGATTGCTATTGTAGTAGTTGGTATACTTGGTGCATCACTACTCGCCGGACAAGCAAAAGTAGATGAAAATGAATTACACAACATAGGGGAGGCAGATGCAGCAGCTATTGTCGCTAATTTCGATAATGCTAGCGACCACCGTTTTGCAATAATTTTTGTTGGTGGACCATTAGCAGGTAATGATGAAATTGGCGATAGTCATCCAACTATTGTTGACCAAGGGGGACCTGTTGATGGGTGGGCGGAATTTATGCGCGATAATGTTTGGCAACCGTTCGGTATAACAGTTGCATTGCAATGGATTATTCTTGGAATGTTTGTTGGAGTTGCTATGGGTTCAGCCGGAGCACAAGCACGGTCAATGTTCTCACAACTGGTTCCTGAAACCAGAACATCAGAATTCTTCGGTTTCTTTGGATTCTTAGGTAAGTCTGCCGCCATGATTGGTACTTTCTTATACGGTATTACAAGTACTGCATTTGATAGTAGAGTGGCTATTCTATCGATAGTGATAGTTATTTTGGCAGGAACTTATTTGACAAGTAAAGTTGACCTTGAAGAAGGAATTAGAGTCGCAGAGGAAGAAGATGCTAAGAATCGTGCTTTAGCCTCTGGTGCTAATTCTCAAGACCTCGGTACAATTACTGAATAGGGTGATTACATGAGGAATTTCGCGTTGGTCCAGTACATTGGAACATTTTTATTATTAGTTTATATGATAATTTTGTGGGGAGTTCCATTAGTACCATCATTGGCCGTTTTCGATTACTTACATTGTTATTCGGATGGTCAAAGTCAATGGATAATCTACTTCATTACCGCATTTTCATTAGTTATTGCATTCATTGTTTACATTCACGGACTACTGATATTTTCTGGCTTGACTCAAAGACTTTTACATGTTAGAGTCGAGGATGGAAGAAGAGTTGCTCCACTAGAATCGTGGATGACTGTACGTTGGGCAATTTGTGGTCAACTACATCGGGCAACATGGCCAGTTTTAACGCACGTTGTACCTTCTCCAATCGCTAATTTTTATTATCGACTTGCAGGTTCTAAAATCGGCAAGGGAGTTCAACTTAACACCGTCCATCTAAACGATCCAGGCATGGTTAGAATTGATGATAATGTTGTTATTGGTGGAGGTGCCATTATCAATGGTCACTTAGTTGAAAAAGGTCAATTAATTCTTTCTCCAGTTCATTTCAAGAAAGGCTGTTTGGTTGGCGCTAGGGCTACTATTCAGCCAGGTGTTGTAATTGGTGAAGGTTCAGTAATAGCAACTAATGCACTGGTTGGAAAATGGAAGACAATACCAGATGGTGAAGTTTGGGCAGGACTTCCGGCAAAATGTATCAAAAAGAACTCAGATAGACCTAGTTCCGAGGAACAATAATTTGCTGAAAATCCTTCAATTTTTGATATAATTAATAGCAATAGTATTCAAGTGGCCGCGTATGGTTGTCAATATGCGCAGAGCGCATGCTGGGTGTTAAGTAATGAGTGTTCAAAAATCCGCTTATCGACAACCTGTCACTCCAGAGGGTCTGAAAGCTATTGAAGAAGGCACTTTGACATGGCTTGATGATGAGATGTATAATAATCTCAATACTGGGGTTCTAGAACAGTATCTTGAAGAAAAGAATCTTCAAGAATCATTCGAAGTATCCCATTGGAGTACGAGTAAAGTTTTGTTTGGAATTGGTATTGGAGCGGTCTTTTCTGGCGTGACTGCATATATTGGTTTGAAACTTGGTTTGGCAATATCAGCAGCATGGTACATCGCCTACATTTTAGGTATGGCTCTAAAGTGGTCACCATCTGAGGTCAACATAGCAACCTCGGCTACAACAGGAGCAACTCATGCATCAACAGGTTTCATTTTCACCTTCCCTGCTATCTTCCTATTAGCCTCAGATGCCAAATATGAGTTGGCCTCAGGCCCTCTGATTAGTTTAGCAGATGGTGAAGCATTCAATCTAGCGTTTATTGGAATTGTTGCAAGTATGTTTGCAGGTTTCTTGGGCGTTATGTATTTCATAATCTTTAGACGTGTTTGGCTTGTTGAAGACCCTCTTCCATTGCCCGGTTTTGAGGCAACTTTGAAAATGTTAGATATCGCTTCCGATGTCAATACTGGGGCAGTTGAACATGCTAGAGACTCACTAAAGAAGATAGGATTTTGGACGGGAGTGACCATGATTGGTCTATTCCTTATCGAATACCCACTAATATGGATCAATGACAAAAAACTATCTCTGTTCGATTGGTTGGCTGAAACCTTACACATCGGTGAGGTTGGATTGGCAACATTCTATTCTCATGGTAAAATCCATCAACCATCTGGAATTAGGAGTGATGGTTCATCATTAAAGAACACTCATTGGGTTGATGGTGAGAGTTGGAATCCTTTTGCTTATACATATGTTGGAGTTGCTTTGACTCCGTCGATGTTTGCTATTGGATGGTTTATGAAAACTAGAGTAGCTCTACTTGTCAACCTTGGAACCTTAGTAGGCTGGTTATTCCTTGTTCCACTCGCAGTTTTCCTAAACGTCCCAGTATATGAGGCGCAAATTGGAGCATCAGTTCCAGTTCAAGATTATCATTCAGTGATGCATGCATTTGACCCTAGTAATTATCCTAGCCCAACAGGTGCGGCACAGATGATTATTTTCTCTAAGACGGTTAGAACCATAGCTATCGGTTCGATTGTTGGCGGTGGTATGTTTGGACTTGCTAAGATGTACAAAACTTTCCTGAACATTTTTGGTGACATTGGTAGTGCTTTGAAAGGTGAAGGAAGTCAAGAATATATGGAAGGAAAAGGTTGGTATGAATGGCCTTTAAAGCACATACCAATTTTTATGATTGTAACATTCTTTTCAATGATTTTAATTTTCACTCTCGGTGGATTTTCAATTTTGGCATCATTTATTTTCGCAACAGTATTGATTATGACAACATTCCTTCTTGGAGCGATTGCAGTAAGAGTAATGGGTGAGACAGGTATTGAACCGGTTTCTGGAACTTCATTCATCGTCCTATTGATGTTACTTGGAGTGTTCCTAAATGCTCAAGAATTACTCGACCTCAATACCCAAGATGCAGTACTTTTGGGTCTTGTTGGAACCACTGTATTTGGTTCTGCAATATCGATGTCAGGAACTGTAATTGGAGACTACAAAAACAGCCTTTACATTGGAAATCGTCCATATCATATCTCTAAGGGTAATATCATGGGTGTTGTTCCTGGTGCAATCATTGGAGCAGGTGTTGCAATTTTCCTTTCTATACAGTTGGCTAATGGAACAATCGATTTGATAGCACCCCAGGCAAATGCTTTTGCAACCTTCTCTGTTATTTTTGCTGAAGGTCAAGGAGACCTCAATTTACTTGCACTCGGTTTCTTACTTGGAATGTTTGTCGAATGGGCAACAGGTATGGGCACCTCATTCGGTCTTGGAATGTACCTTGATGTTCCTCACACTTTACCAATGCTGATTGGTGGATATGCTAGAGATAAATGGGAAGACAAGAACCTCAAACCACGTATTGAGAAGATCAAGGCGGAATCTGGAACTACTGAGGCTGAGAAGCAACGTGCTTTGATATTACTTGGTACTTTCATGGTTGCTGCAGGTCTTCTAACCGGAGAAGCATTCTTTGGTACAGAAAGTAGTATACTATCATTCATAGATACTATGGTTCCTAATCCTTCCTCAATATATTGGTACTTTGGCAGATTATTCGGATTTGTTGTTCTAAATCTAGCAATCGGATATGGTATTTACGCTCTATTCAAGCGTGCAGGTATCATTGGTGCTGCTAGTCAAGATGCAGTATTAGATGCTGAAAAGGCTTGAGTGATGGTATGGAATCTATCAAAACCACGCCTACATGGGTGTGGATTTTACTAACTGGTGCAGTCTTTGGAGTTTCAAGCGCCGGTGCGCTTTTCCAACAAGTGGATGAAGTTCCACCGTTGCTTAGAGCCTCATGGAGATTACAACTTACTACCTTGGTTCTAGCACCTTTTGCATTTATGCAATGGCGACATATCGAGTCAGAAATAAAAACTCGTATGTTTGATAGAAGTACTATTTTGTGGTTACTCGGAGGCGGTTTAGCACTCGCTTTACATTTCGGTTCTTGGGTTGCTAGTTTGGATAAAACCTCATTAACACATTCATTGTTATTTGTTACTGCTCATCCACTGATAATTATTGTTGGTATGCTTATTATTGCTAGATTTATGTTCGGACAAAGAAACCCAACTAAAAAAGAGATCATTGGTGCATGTATTGGATTTGCTGGTGCTGTAATCGCTTTACTAGACCAAGGTCATCAACAAGGTGACCACACAGTTACTCTTTGGGGTGATTTTTTGGCCTTTATGGGTGCTGTATTTGTGGTAGGATATCTGGTTAGTGGGCGAGTCTTACGTAAATGGATGCCAATTTTCATCTATGCTTTTATCGTAACTTTGATAGGTGCATTAATTCTTATTCCAGCATCTTGGGCCATTGAATCTGATTTTTCCAAATATGGTGTCATTGGATGGACCAGTAGTGAATTCTTCCCATGGTTCCTCGCATTGGCATTGATTGCAGGGATACTTGGCCATACAGGTCTCAATACTTGTTTACGATATACATCTCCACTTGTAATCTCCACTAGCGTTACTATGGAGCCTATTCTTGGTTCAATAATTGGTTACTTAATTTTCGATGAAGGATTACCAGGTTTCTGGACTTGGATAGGTGGTCCAATTCTGGTTACTGGAATTATCCTTGTTGTTCTTGGTGCTCCACAGAGCAATACGAACAATCAAACACTCGAAGCAGTCGCAGAAGGTTGAGGACTTACTATGGATGATGATTCAAATTTAGGTTGGTTATTACTTACTAATGATGATGGTATTGAAGCACTTGGCATCAGGCTTCTAGTTGAGTTGCTCAATAAGAGAGGTCACAAGGTTGTTGTTTTTGCACCGAGTACCAATCATTCAGCAACAGGTATGAGGATAAATCTGATGACTCCACTAACTTGGAGATTTAGAGATAATCTGAGACAACAATGGGATATTTCCAATCAAGAAAATTTACACTTGATCGAGTTAGATGGTTCGCCTTGTGATACAATGATTGTTTCTTTAGACAAAGGATTAGAACATATTCTACCAGATATTGTTCCAAGGTTAGTAGTTTCAGGCGTTAATCTTGGACCAAATATGTCTCAAGATTCCTATCACAGTGGGACAATGGGTGCTGCGAGGGAAGCAGGTTTGTATGGAATGCCAGCAATAGCATCATCACTGACATCATTCGAAGAAGAGGGAATGGAAAAGGCTGTTGAAGCTACCGTCGATGTGATTGAACAGGCTTTGACAGTTCTACCTATGATACCTGAAAATCTTAGAAGGCCAAGTGTAGACATTTCTGCACCCCATGTTAGTCGTTGGCCAAATATAGAATCTAGTCCTGCATGGCAAAACAATCCTGAAGAAGCCCTTCGCAATGCCTTTAGGCACGGTGAATTAATGTTGAATCTAAATACGCCACCAACATGGAATGGTGATTATCAAATTACTCGGTTGGGTATGAGGTGGTATCGTGATGCTATTTCATTTGGTTCAACCACCAATGATGAAAAAACAGCCACTTTTACAATTGGTGCGGCGAGTATAGACCATACGCCAGTGGATAAGAGTGATTGTGACGCTGTTATGGAACATAAATCAAGCATATCTTGTCTCCCAACATGGCCACAAACCCATCCACTAGCATTAGATGATAGATTGCTGACGTGGAGTTTAGAATCGTGTGAAGGTAAGTATCCTGTATGGTTACAGTGATTATTACAAGTTCAAAGAAACTCCTTCATCCAATAAGAAATGACAAATTCCTATTGCCATATGACCTTGAAGCCATACGTCGCCTAATGACCTCAATTTTACAGAACTTGGCAAATCGCTTTCCAGTGGCTTATCATCACTCAAGATAAATCCAATATCGATTCCATCAACTAATAGTTCATCATCGATTTCTTCATATTTAGAATGAGGATTACTCTTTATTGGAATCGATGAATCTTCATTCCAGAGCCGCTGTGCACCTGCATCAAGTGCAATTATTGTTGAATCTGACCAATCTTCAATAGTATCTTGAATGTCTCCTCTACTATCCCATATTCCCTTTGAACGTTCAATCCAACGACCCTTAGGAGGTGATGTCTCTTTGATAACTTTAGCAATTTGACCGGCAACAGACCTTTCTTCAGCATGTATCCCTCTAACATCTGCTCCATCAATTCTAATACGCCTATTTGGGCCAGGTCCGCCTTGTAAATGCAATATGATTTCTGTATCTTTTCTAAAACCATGGCTTGTCATTAGAGATGCCATCAAAGCTCTAACTAATACATCCATTCTTCCTGCTCCACCGGCCATATCATTCAGAGGTAGTTTACCTTGAGACATCGCTCTATGGCCAACTATTGCGAATCGACGCATAATTTCCCCTCAAACTCCTCTTTCGACGAATGTTCTAATCGCTTCACACATGTCATTTTGATTATTTAGGATGAAATGGCTACCTTGTTTGTCAACTAAGTAACCTCTTGGCTTTTCCTTATTTCCTAAATCTTCCAAGCGATTCGCAATTACTGCAGTCATCCCTGACTTTTCAATTTGAGCAACTGCACGGAATATCAAGTCTTTTTGCTTGATTCCAGATTCTAACTTGAAACCGATTCTTACCGAATTCTTACAAACTTCTTTTAGTTCTTGAATATGTTTTTCACTTTCGATTAATTCAACATTTAGATTACCCTGTTGACTCGCTAATTTACCCTGAGCCGGGTTGCTAACTACATAATCTAAAACTGCAGCAGTATGTATCCAAGCATCTATTTTGTCTTTGGAAATAGCCTTTAGTTCATTCAACATATCACTTGGATTTGGTGCTTCAATCACCAAAGGTAACCAATCCGGTTTACTTACCGATGTGACTCCAGCAACACAAGTGACATCATGGCCATTTCTATACAAATCATCGGCAATTGAATAGCCAGTTGAACCACTACTTGTATTTTGAACAAAACGAATATCGTCAATAGCAGAACGAGTTGCTCCGAGGGTTATTACAACTTCTTTTCGATTATTTTTCAAAGAATTTAGTTGATGAGCAAATCTAGCAACTATTTCTTCATGAGGTGGAGTTTTTCTCTTGCCTTCTTCTTCCTTACCCCAATGAACTGAAATCTGATGTTGTCTTACCTGTTCAACCAAGTCATCTGTGACAGGGTCGTTAGCTAAATCTGAGTGCATACTTGGAATCATCAAAACAGGACATTTTCTTGTTCTTGCAGCACTCAGTGCCATCAAAATCGGTCCATGTTGTAAGCCGTGAAGATAACTTGCCATCAGGTCTCTAGTGGCGGGAGCGATTAGAATTCCATCTATCTCATCAAGAGCGGCTAGGTCACTATTCCAATCGGTTATAACTTTGGTTTGTGTAGCCCATTCAACGGCCAGTGGTGTGATAATTTTTTGAGCAGAATGAGTCATCATGACACTAATTTCAGCACCATGTCGACGTAATTCTCTGGCTAACCTTACAGTATCGACAGCGGCAATACCTCCGCTGACACCAAAGAGAATACGTTGTCCAGCTAGGCTGGAGCCACGGATTTCGACGTCGGTATCACGCATCGCCATGGTCAGTGGTGTAGTTCTTTCATTTTGACACCTTCGCCCACAAATCTCTATTCGAAACACGATACGAGGCAATCATTCAAAGTAAAGCACTGACTGCGTAGTTCATGCAGCCTGATAGAGGGAGTGATTTGGTTGTCGCGGGAATGAATCCTGCGAAGGCGGTTGGTGCAACAAGCGCTTTCTCTAGAATACACCGAGGTACAACATTTATTGTTTTCATTGATGGATTAATCGTTCTATGGATTGGATATATTTTGGTTAGTAATTTACTTCCTGAAAGTATCCAAGCGATCACAGTTGCATTTTTTGCAATTTTAAATTTGATGGTTTGGAATGGATATAAGAATAAAGCAAAGTGGGCATATTGGCCTGGTGCATCTATTATTGGACTCGCATGTCTATTTTTTGCTTTCAATGTATTAATTTCTATACTTGACATGTTAATGGGCAATGTGTCTAGTATTTTGTTGACATTCTTGATTGGCTGGGCGACATTTGGATCTGCTCGTAGAGTAATGTTTCATTTTAATCCAAGTTATTCAAGTGCTTATTTTTCAAAGGAAAGTGATGGTTCTAATTTT
>MDTB01177663.1_pt1 | contig 13025 bp, 11 predicted proteins | sample 811161 | NCBI WGS metagenome assembly MDTB01 (sample SAMN05326650, study PRJNA326480) | marine metagenome | isolation source: seawater | place: Mediterranean Sea | collected 2009 | reverse complement strand
TTTTGAGTGGCATCGGAGTCAATGGTTCTTTCAGCTTCAGCCGGCGTATATTGAGTCTCCAATAGAGTTTCTCCCATCGGAATGACTAGCGTGGGGACTTTTCTCTCCACCCCGAAGGCAAGTGCCACCGAACCCATCACTGTCTCCATTCTGGGGGAGTCGACTACCGATCGTGCAAGGATTAATACAAAGAAGGCCATCAAGAGAGTCCCCAAATCTGAGAATGTTGCCATCCAGGGGGGCGCTAATGATGGGCAAGGAGGGGCATCGTCTAACTCGGCCCCACTTGGCTGGGGACTTTCTTCCTCATCATCACCGTTATCCGTGGACGAGAGCGCTTCTAGGTTAGCTGCAGTGCTATTCTGGTTATGGGTTATCTCCGACACTATTTAGTCTTTTTTGTTAAGCGGCTTCGGCCCCTTGATCATTCTCCGCCATCTCTGCCCGAGCTTTGGGGGCAAGCCTGCTCGATAATCTGTCCGCGATGAGTCGAGGATTGGTGTTAGCTTTTATAAGAAGCGCCCCCTCAAGAATCAGCTGATTCGTTTGGACGTCTATTTTGGAGTATCCCTCCAGCTTCTCCGCCCAAGGTTTGCACAAAACGTAGGCAATCATTGCTCCCCACATGGTAGTAAGCAAAGCAATGGCAAAGCTGTCGCCGATACCCTTCAGGTCATCCATATTTTTTAGCATGCCAACCAGACCGACCATTGTCCCTATCATTCCGAATGATGGTGCTACGTCGGCCCAAAATTTGAGCATATCAACGTACACTTGTTCCCTTTCGCGAGTTATTGCGATATCTGTGTTAAGGGTGCTCTCAATGATTTGTGGATCGGTACCATCAACGACCATGTTCACCGCTTTTTGGAGGAACTTATTCTTGATCTCAACGTTTTGCATCGCGATTGGACCATCTCGTCTGTTGACATTCGCCAGCTCAACAATCTCTCTGACAAGTTCTAAAGGTTTTGGCTGGGGATAATATATAAATTTCCCCAGTGTTCCGAACATGCCCAAGAATTCTAAAAATGAATTGCGCATTAGCGTGCACATCAACGATCCGCCGAAGACAAAAAAGAAGATAATAGTGTCGTAAAAGCCTCCCACGAACGGCACGCCTGTCACCGACATTTGGTAATAGATAAAGATAGCTGCCGCTGGGAAACCTATAATCACTGGCATCTTTAACTCCACCTAATTTCGAAGTCACAAGGGTATGCTTTTTTTGTTCTCCGCTCCAGCCTTTGGGAGGCTTTCAACTATAAACTTAGTGATCTAGTCCTCGTTAGCGAGGAGCAGACTCCATGCTTCCCTCAGCTCGCTCAGCGCTTCGTAGATTTTTGATAATGCCGAACCATCTTTATTTTCTTTCGCCTTGAAAAGACTCGCCGCTATAGCTGTATAGGTGTCGAACAGGCTCTTGGATAACTCATCACCGTCCTCTGTTTTTAATACGAACCTCAATGAGAGCACGATTTGCAGGGCATGGAGGCATGATTTTTGGAAGGACTCATGGTCTTCCCGGTCAAGGCTCTCCGTTGACGCCCTTACGAGTACACATGCCTTATCGAAAAGAAGCTTGATGAGTTGTTGGGGGTCAGTGGTTTGTTTTACTTGTTGATCTCGAACCTCTCCGTACGCGTTGAGCCCTCGTTTCTTTTTTGACATAGATAGCCCTGTACCGACCCTTTTAGAGGATCGCATATTCGAATCATTAAATCGAACTGCAGGGTGGGTCTTGTGGAGCATTATTTTTCCTATTTCCTCTTATATGTCACGTGATTGAATTCCATCCATCTTTGATAGTTTGAACGGCCTCCAGAATGGTTCTGAGACTCGCGATATTTTTATCCTTTACGGCACTCCAGAGCGCGCTGAGAATCGCAGAGTAAGTTTGATCGAGTTGACTTGCTACCGGCTCTCCATTTTCAAAGTCGATTATTTCTTTCAGCGCAGTCACAATTTGTATGGCTTTTGAAGCTTGTAGGTGAAATGACTCGGTACGTTTTATTTTTTCTTCCCAGGGTGTGTCTTTGTCGTTCAATTCTTGTTCTAGTATGAGGATGACCCCTTGGAGAGATGAGCAAGCCTTCTCGTAAAGTAAGAAGACTAACTGCTCGGGGTTGGCCTCTTCAGTACGGCTTTTAAGGTCAACAGAGCGGTAGTTTTGGTGTGCTTTCGCGCTTTGCATGGTTTTTCTGATAGATAGTTGTTGTCATAGATATAATCGGCTGATTCGAGAACATCTTTAGGAGCAAGAACCCCAACTTAAACTTAAGTTTTCTGAGCTGATGGGGGTGGTCATATTCAGATCGGTACGTCTTTTTTTGCCTGCTTCCAGGGTGGAGGTCTAACCGACTTTTCATTCGCTGTCCGCTCAATGAAGAGTGCGAGGGACGTTAAAATCAAAACGATCACCATTCCAAAATCGTATGAATTGATTTACGCAAGAAAACTAGATGCAAGTTAATCCGAGACCAGCTTCATAACTAGCTCACTGCTACTATTGGATTGCGCGAGTAGCGCCGTGTTGATTTCGCGTAAAACGAGCGCTTTGGACAAACGGGCTGATTCCAACGCGAAGTCCACATCTGTGAGATCGCTTTCGACCCCTCTAAGGGCAGCTAGTTGGCCTTCTGCTAGAGACTCGCCGAATTTGAGCCTAGACTCAAATGCGGCAACCTGGCCTCTATTTGTTATCAGTTGTTCTAGTGCCCCATCTATCACAGCAACCGCACTAGCAGCGTTTCTAGCACTTGAGAGATCGACGTTCGCGAGTGAGGTTAAGGTTGGTGTTCCGCTTGTTGCGTAAGCTGTAGAACTAGACCCGGATTGCACGATCGAAAAAGAATCTGATGAAAATAATCTTAAAGAGCCGATTACTCGCGTAGCATCATTATTCGTTGATCCACCGTCGGCAAGGCTGATCGCTCCGCCCTGCGTTGTCGTTCCATCCCTTTCGACGGCTTGTATGTCGAGATCAGAACCAGCAGCGGTATTTTCTACAGTAATATCATCGCCATCTGAATCAACAAGAAGCACTTTATTGTCAGCCGTCGCAGACGCGTGTACTCCGGTAGTGGCAGAAATTAAGTTGATTTTGCTTATGGCGTCTGTGACGTCAGAACTGCTAATACTAAAAGCACTCGTACTACTCCCGTTGAGAGAAATCGTGTAGTTCGCCGCGCTCGCATTGGTGGAAAACAAATGAGCGAGCGTCTCTGCATCCGCCTCCACTGAGGTTATATGAGTTAGAGCATTTATTTTGGCAGCCGCAGTCTTGGCGGAATCTTGAGCAGCGATGGCTACGGTAGTCGAGGATCCTTTTGAGCTTAGAGTGATATCCTCTGCGTCAGTAGTTGAATTGACTGCGGGACTTTGAGCAGCGGCAAGAGCCGCTCTTGTGGGCCCAATTGATGCGTAAGATCCTAGATTCGTTGGAGCTGATGATTGAAGGGAAATCGTCAAAATATCGCCACGATCCGTTCCAGTTTGTACTTGACGACCATTAAAGCGACCGTCTAGAAGGTGGTGAGTGTTAAACTCGGTGAGCCGAGATATTGACTCTAGTTCTGATTCCAAGCCTGCTACTTCGATTTCTAAAGATGCCCTGGTTGCATTGGTTATTGCATCACTAGAGGCTTGTAACGCCAGTTCTCGGATTCTATTCAGCATATCCTCTGCTTCGGCCAACGCGATTTCAGCTGTCTCGAAGAGTGAAAGCGCTTCACTCATATTCCCAATTGCTGCGGATGTGCTTCGGATTTGGCTCTCAAGTCGGGTCGCTTTGCCTATATAGGCGACATTATCTGCAGCCCTACCGATTTCTTTGCCGGTGGTTAACTTTTCAGTCGAATCTAGAATTGTTGCCTGAGCGTTCCTTATACCCCCGAGCGAGCTTGCTATCCCCACAGGGAAATTCGTAGTTAATTTCATACCCTAATCTCCTTAAAAAACGGCAATATCTGGCCGAAAACGGCAATTTTCTGCCGGTTACAGGAAAATCGGTTAAAAAATCAGGAACTTTAGCCTGGAGGTGCTTCGGTATTAAATTGATTGGAGGCAGGGAGGCGCGCGTACAAGGCAAGATTTGTTAATTTATGTTCTCTAATTGGAGAAAACCTGTGGCTTTTGGCATTAGGGCAGTTTTACTTGGGCAAAAAAAACCGCCGGTCGAATGACCGGCGGTTCATTAGTCGGTGGTGCGATTTGCTATTACTGCAAAAGCTGTAACACCAACTGCGGCTGAGCATTCGCCTGAGCGAGCATTGCGGTTCCTACTTGCTGCAGAACCTGTGCCTTAGCTAGATTAGCCGACTCTTTAGAAAAGTCAGCGTCTAGTATCGCAGATCTCGCAGACTCAAGGGAGGTGATTTCTCCCAAGACGCTATCACCGGAGTGCTCTAGACGGTTGACGATCGCACCAAGGTTGCCTCGCATTTGTGCAACCTTATCTAACCCACCCTGAATGATATCAACTGCCTTGTTTGCGTTTGCCTGAGAGTCAACACTAACGGAATTGACCGACGTTTGGGTACCGGAGACTGAATCCGTAGAGTTCCTACCTGACAGGTTTTGTGCCGCTGTGGAAGCTGCTTCCGCAAGCGCGAATGTGCTCGCTGAGGTTAGCTGAAAGTTACCTAACACACCACTTGCGTTAGTTGAGCCAGAGGCCTGTAGGTTTGTGGCAGTTCCGTGCCGCGTTCCATCAAACGCTCCAGCGTCAACGGACACAAAGTTCGTGCCACTGTTCGCGTCGGTACCCGCTGTATCGTTCTCAACGATAATCGTTGCCCCATCGTTAGCATACAGTTGTATGTCAGCGGATGTCTCGACAGCCGTTACACCAGTAGTGGACGACACAGCATTGATTGCGTCCACCATCGCTGTCAAAGCAGTGGCTGAAGCTGTTGCTGCGATACCTGTCGCGGTTCCTGATCCGCCCGTGATGCTTATGCTGTGTGAGTGACTCGTTGCACCAAAATCAATGTAAGCATAAGTCCTAGCAGTAGCTGTGATGCCATGCAATCCAGTCAAAGCGTTAATCTCCGCCGCTACCGTTTTTGCGGTAGAATCTACTGCTGCACCGAAGTTAGTGGTTCCATTCCAAGTGGAAACTCCACCAACGGTCAACGTAAAGTGATCACTTGTACTGTTAGTGTTAACTTGGCCTTCCGTGGCAGTGGCGTTTGCAGCTGATTCGCCTCGCACAGTCGATGTAAAGACGAATCCGCCCAGAACATTGGATTTAACACTCTCCTGGGATACCGAGATGGTTTCCCCAGCTCCCTGTCCAATCTGGATCTGCTTACCCGTATAAGTGCCGTTTAACACCTGCTGTCCGTTGAAACGGGTGTTGTCGGCAATGGTATCTAGTTGAGTTTTCAGGGCGTTGTACTCGTTCTGAATTCGCGATCGGTCCGTCGCGCTAGTTGTATCTGACGCCGACTGGACAGCCAGCTCTTTCATACGAACCAGAATGTCGGTAACCTCCTCTAGGGCCGTGTCCATGGCAGAAACCATTCCCTTGCCCTCTGTGATGTTTTTCGACGCCTGAGTGAGGCCCGCTATTTGGCTAGTCATTCTCATTGACTTCGCCAATCCCGCCGCGTCGTCTGCGCCTCTATTGATAGCTTTCCCTGTACTTAGCCTCTCCATTGATAATTCCATGGAGCGGCTAGATTCGGCGAGAGCTCGTTGAGCTGATAACGAATTTACATTCGTCCCTACTACTAGTGCCATTTTCTTCTTCCTAGTTGTTGTTGAAAAATTGGCACAGGTTCCAGGTGGATTTTGTGCCGACAAACAAAAGGTCGGATAGAACAATAAGATCTTTAGTGTTGGGGGCTAGGTTGCTTGAGAAAGAATATAATCGGCTATATCTAGCCGTTGAGCGGCAAAGAGTTGCCTTATTAAGGCCTTCTTTGCTTGTGAGCAAGAAGTATACAGTCCTAAAGTGCGTACTGTTAAGAAGGAATAATATAAGGACCCTCTAGCAAATCTTATCTCCTAAGTGAGGAGAATCCAGAAGCTGAGTCCAGTCAGAATGATCATTAAAAGAAGGCGGCGTAAACTCTTGCAGACACGACAATCTGTTTTTAAGAGTTGGCTTGCTAGTTTGAAGAGCCCCAAAATTCCCTAATCTCTATTTGTGAATGGCAAGTTTTCGAAGCTACTGATTAGGTTTTCCTTTGTGTTGTTCATCTCGTCGATAATGGCGTTCATTCTTGCAAATTGCCGCTCATAGCGCTCTTTTAGATTGTCCATCTTTGAATCCAGCTCGGTTAGGGCAAGTTCTTGTTCCTCTATATCCTGATTAAGTAACGTCGCTCGAGTAGTCAGGTAGCCATTGCTTCCATTAAGGTCCTGAATGAGTTTGCTCAGATCGCCAGCTATTCCCCGATTCGCTTCTCCTATTGCAGTCTGACTCTCTGTATCAGCGCTGAAAAGGGTTCTTATTTCACTAAAATTAGAGGCTAGAGCGGAATTTAGCTTGGTCTCACTTACCTCAAGCTGGCCAGTCTTATTAACTGAAATACCCAGATCCGAAAGTGTTTTAAGCGAACTTCCTGGGGTGCTAGAAGCATTAAGAAATAGATTTTTTACCGAGCGAAAAGACTGCCTAAAAACGCTATCGCCAGCCAGAGCACCCTCCACCTCACGATTCGTCAGTTCTGAGATCGCTGCTTTGGCGTTGTTAAAGGCTTGAACAAGTGTCTTAATGTTAGATTCGATGCTCTCGGTTTCTTGATTTACCGTTATGTTTGCAGCCCCGCTGGTTGCGCTGTTCAGCCCTAGAGTAACTCCTTCGATAATATCATTGATACTATTGGAAGATCTGGAGTATGAGACACCGTTTACCGTCAATGACGCATTGGCGGCTGCAAACCCGCTCGGTGTATTGCTTGCCAAGACACTATTGGCTGATGGTGTGACCGAAAACTGATTGTCGCTGCCGCTTTTCCCCACCAGTTGAACAATATAATTGGTGCCGCCAGTGCCTTTATCAATTAATTGGGCTGTAACGTCTATACCGGCACTGTTTACGGCATCAACTATCCCCTGCGGAGTTGCCGTAGAAACACTGACAGTATGCGTTACGGTAGAGGAATCTCCGACAACAATACTGAGATCGAAGGCTGTTCCCGAATTCAGGGTCTGGGTTTTGCTTGAGAAGTCGCTGCCACCGTGAGCGCTTAGATTTGTTCTTTGCTCTCTCGCGACTGTTGAAACCGTGATGCTATGGGTACCAATGGAGGCGTTTGAATCACTCTCGACTGAAAGAGCAGTGGGTTGACTATTGGAGACTGCAAAAGTGTTGAAGTCTGACCTGTCGTTCAAGGCCTCTGCTGCCGATTTTATGGTTTCCAAATTCTCTACCGCGATGCCGAGGGCGCTGATTTCAGCCTCTTTTTGCGTTACCTTCCCCTCTATTCGGGATTGAACTGGCGCTCTCTCGGCCTCGACTAAAGCCGAAACGACTTCTTTTGTGTTGAAACCGGCGCCGGCCCCGAGAGTGTTGATATAATCTATCGCCACGATAATTTCCTGACTTAACTCCGTGAATATGAAAAGCAAGATCCATACCAATGATATCGGCGGTTCTCTTTGTTGACATGGCTTTACTGCGGGGCTACCGAGGTAAGCCAGACTCCCGACTCATTGAGGATATTGCCGCTTCCCCGGCAATTAGTGACCGCTTCATATTTATTCGTATCGATTTATCGAAAACAAGTATGGTTTTAGCTAGAGTTAATGGGCCTATAAAGGAAAACGGAACTTGAATCACCATATAGTAGGATCCAGTGAGGCGACTAGCCGTCTGCATAGACTTATGCTCTCCGTTGCGCCTACTGATGCCTCTGTTTTGATTCGCGGCGAAAGTGGCTGTGGCAAGGAACTTTATGCACGAACAATCCACGAAAACTCCAGTCGAAAAGGAAAGCCATTTATTGCTGTAAATTGCGGTGCCATACCATCGGAACTACTGGAAAGTCAGTTATTTGGACATAAAAAAGGAGCGTTTACTGGAGCAATTGCGGATTTCAAGGGTAAGTTTCAAGAAGCCGATGGCGGCACCTTATTCCTTGATGAGATAGGAGATATGCCTTTTGAGATGCAGGTCAAATTACTGAGAGTGCTGCAAGAGCGAAATCTAACGCCCATAGGCTCCCATCAGATCATTGAAGTTGACACTAGGATTATTGCTGCAACGCATCAAAATATTGAGCAATCAATAGAAGAGAAAGCTTTCAGAGAAGACCTTTTCTTCAGGCTCAATGTTGTTCCATTAACAATACCCCCGCTCAGAGATAGAAAATCCGAGATCCCCGAATTGATAAATCATTTTTCTGATTTTTATACTTCAGAGGGGCGGTCCAAGATTAATCTCCAGCCAAAGTTAATGAGAGCGATGACAGAGTATAATTGGCCAGGAAACGTTCGCGAGCTTGCCAATACCATCCACCGCTTTTCGATTCTTTATCCAGGTTCTCCTTTAGATATATCTGATATTGATCCTACAATGCTTCCTGCCGGATTCATTCAAGAAGAGATGAGTATGGATGCTGCAGCCCTTAACATAAATGGCGAGCCTTCTTCCAAAGAAGAGAATACGTTGTTCTCAAGGGATATTTCGGATCGGGTCGACCCAGAATTCGAAGATATAGTTCTCCTAGCACAAGGTTTCAAGACAGATATTCAGGATTTTTCGTTGAAAGATAGGTTAGCGAGCTACGAGCAAGACATTATTTCGAAAGCTTTATCTGAATCGGGTGGAAACGTAAGCAGATGCGCTAAATTACTGAAAATGCAGCGGACCACTCTTATTGAGCGCATAAAAAAATTTGATCTCCAGAGTTAATGATTATCAGCCGGTCTATCTGATAGCAGGTCAAGTTTTACCCCAAGTTGTTGTTCAAGCGACGCCGCGGCTATGAAGGTTGTGTCGGGAAAATAAAAAATTTTTCGTCGTCTGCTCAGTCCGCCAGAGTCACTTACGATGATTCCAAAGATGCCACTCAAACCGAGCAAATGGATTGAACGCTGAATAAGCCGCAATCGAGCATAAACTTTGTTGAGGGAAGTTATTAGGCCAATACGAAGTCTCAATATACAATGGAGACAGGTTTTGCCGCGATGCTGCGTCTACTAGCCATGTTAAGCAGGAAGCTCTAAGCGATAGGGAATAACTAATAGAAGCCGATTAATCGAGATTGTGAATAAAATCCTGGTTAGGGCTTCAAGCTTTGAGCTGGCATTGAAATTTAGTGAGACCTAAATCCTTTGGCACCATAAAGTCACCGCCTCTTTGTCACTCAAGGTGCCGGGAGAGATACCAGCCTTCACAGAAACAAACCGCTGCGCTAACGGCAGCTCCTTGTTTTCAAGTCGCCATAGATGACCTATTCATTGGTTCTTCTCTACACAAACCGTAGAGTATGATCATTTAAAAGCTATTCAATTCTTTGCTGCTTTACTCCTTAATCATGCGAAGAATATTAAGCCTCTATTTCAAGATCAATCGCGGTTAAATTGCCCGCTATCGTTCTTCGTTCCCCCTCGCCATCGAAAGGATAAACGCAGTGTTCGAGCCAACTTGGGAATAGATAAAATACCCCCGCTTCTGGCTTAATGCTTAGTCCTGCTGGTGGTCGGAGATTATTCAAACCTATCGACGTGGTCGGCCCCCAAAGAAAGGTTATGTTACCGTCTAAGTGGGTTTGCTCTCTAGCGGCTTCGTCAATCTCTTCCCAGCTAGAGGGAGTTTGAGTCCAGCCCGCAAAGCTCAAAGATCCAACACTTAAGTTCGAGTGATCGTGGATCGGGTTATAGTCTCCTGCAAAGCTGTGAACAGACCATAATTCATCTATGGCGATCCTCTTTCGGGGCAGTTGGCACGACATTGCAGACTGGAAGTGGTTGAAATAATCCGCGCCAAGGTTTGTCATCAGCTCTGAGAATCGCCTCAGTTCTATGCGTTCTGGATCTAGGGTTAGCTGATGTCCACGCTTGATACGGCCAGCCAGACGATTGGCGTGAGACTTTTTGTTCTCCGATTTTACGAGGCTATCTAAGAATTCGTTGAGGTTTTGAGTAAGGCTATTGGGTATTTTTGTTTTCAGCAAAAAGACGGCAGGCAGTCCGTAGATGTCGAAGGAAACGGTGTCATCCTGGCCAATGGTTTCGTGGTTGTTTAAATCTAAGGAGACGATGCCTTGATCTGCTTGCGCCATTTTTGTGTCCTCAATGTTGAAATGTTCCGACGTCATTCGTAAAGGTAAAAAGCAAAATACAGGCCAATATGATTTGCAGGCTTACTCTTTTGGAGTGGAGCCACGATCGCTAAGCTCCAAATGTCTCGCATAGTTAGCATTTTCAAGTTCTAAGACATGGGTTTCGGGGGGGTCCGGAGCGATGGCATTGAAGTGTTGATTAATCCTCTTTCTAAGATAGAGGTCTGACAAATCGGAAATCTATTGCCAGGATAGGCATTAGTTTTCCGAACTGTAAGTCTAGATCGGTCGTTTAGTTTTTTGTTTAGATAATTGATTTAGATCCTGAGAGAGGGGCACTCGACACAATCGGCTGTCATCGTTTTAGCGTTGTGTTTTTTGTGTCCTGGTCCTTTTCTTGCATTGACTTTGATATCTCTTATTCTAAATTTTTCGGGGATAGTTTCAGTGACGAAATCAGATTTAAACACGAAAATGAGGACTGGATTAAAGAAAGCGACCAGTCTTATGTCACGTGGGAAGTTGGCAGAAGCAGGCCTTATTTTAGATTCCTTGGAGCGTATCTGTCCTAGTCATCCGGCAGTTAAGTACCAGCAAGAAAAACTACTCTCCGGTATGGGAAAAAGGAAAGTTGCAGGAGCAAAGCAAGCGCGTGATTTTTCGGGAATGCTGTCACTCGCGCATAGTATGAGACAGCAAGAAAAGTTTTGCGAGGCTATAGAAGCATGTGAAGAGCTCTTAAAAATTGATGAAAACGTAGCGGAGGTTTTCTGGGAAAAGGGTTGTGCTGAACAAGCAAATGGCGACTATGAATCCGCAATCTTGTCATTCTCGAGTCTGCTAAAGTTGGACGACTCTTCTGCCAGCGCCTTCAACAATCTTGGAGCGTGTCTTCAGCAGGTAAAAAGATTGGACGAGTCAGAATTGATGTATCGCAACGCGCTTAAACTAAGGCCAGACTATTTTGAAGCAAAAAAAAATCTAGGTAATCTGTACATAGAGGCTGGCAGTTATCACCAAGCCGCCGTTGAATTGCGTCCTTTCGGAGATGCCCGATCAAGGGCACAATTATTAGAGTGTCAATATAGGTTAGGGAGATTTAGTGATTATCAAACAGCAGCTGAAGAGCTCGCGTCTATTCAACCAGACAATATAAGAGCCGCGGCTATAACCTCGTTCATATCTCAGCAGATTTCAAAAGAAAATCCTTTTCGCTTTTGTCCAGACCCGCTCGATTTTATCCGAGTTGGAGAAATAGAGACTTATGTCAAGGATGTTGAAATTTTTGTTGGGCGATCTCTTAGTTTCCTCGAAGAAGTAGACTCGAAGTGGGAGCCGATGAATAAAACCACGAAGTCGGGTTACCAATCAGAGGGGAATCTCTTCGACTTGTACCCGGCTCAAATGCAGGAGGTTAGACACATCTGCGAATCAGAGCTGATTAGATATAGAGAGGAATATATCTCGCGAAACTGCGGTTTGATTTCACACTGGCCCGAAAAGTTCGATTTTAATGCTTGGTTTGTCCGCTTAGGTAAAGGCGGCTGTCAAGAAAGTCATATTCACCCAAGTGGTTGGGTCAGCGGGGTCATCTATTTGCAAACTGTTCTAAATCCTGAAGCAAATGAGGGTGCTATTCAATTTAGTACTCACGGTTTTGATCTACCAATCATAAACCAACTGCCTCAGTCTTTGACTCTACAGCCTGAGAGGGGGCAGATTATTTTGTTTCCCTCGTCTCTTTTTCATAAGACTGTGCCCCTACGTCAGGATGTGGAAAGGAGCGTTATCGCTTTCGATCTTCGTCCTCTATAAAATTGCGTCGTTTTATCGACACTGAAAGCGTGTAACAGTTGTCGTAATCCCGTCAAAACGCTTTATAAACTCATAAACTATTGATTTTGATATATAAAATAATTGGCATCTGTTTTGCAGACATAACGGCAAATAAAACGGAAAATATTTGCCATGTACGAAGATCAGCCAATTGAACTCTTTTGGGACTCCAGCTCGGTATTAGATACGGTCACTGCCGGGATTCTTAGGGAAGGTGGATTTTCTGCTAGACCCATATCGCTCTCCCAATTAAGCGATAGACAGATGACCGAAGAGGCTGGACCGCGAGTCGTCTGTGTTCAAGGATTCTCTGGAATGCAAGAAGCCCATATTAAGAGTGTAAGAGAGTTGTTAGGGCCACGGGTGTATTTGATTTTACGCGTTGACAATAACGATTTTGAAACTGCCCTAGTTGCTGCGCGTTGTGGAGTTGATGATGTGGTTACGAGAGACGCGGATTCCAAAAAATGGTCCGCGATTGCTGGGTCGGCTAGGATTCGTTTATTAAAATTCGAGTCGTACGTATTTGTTGATGAGATAAGCCAAAACCTACTCGCTTTGGTCGAAAGAGTCGGAGCGTCTGATGTTACAGCGTTGCTGCAAGGACCCACGGGATCAGGAAAGGAAGTTTTAGCGAGGCTGACGCATGACTTTTCTCCACGGCGTAAGGGTCCCTTCGTACCTGTGAATTGTGCGGCTTTGCCTGAAGAGCTTGCAGAGAGCTTGTTGTTCGGTCACTTAAAGGGCTCGTTCACCGGGGCTACCAGAGATACTGAGGGTTTTTTCCGTCAAGCACATAGGGGTACTCTTTTCTTAGATGAGATAGGGGAGTTGACTGCTCAACTCCAAGCTAAATTGCTCAGAGCCATTCAAGAGAAAGAAGTCCTCCCGGTGGGGTCTTCTGAATCTCAAAAAGTAGATGTGCGGATAGTGTCGGCAACAAATCGGAAT
>MDTB01086412.1_pt1 | contig 13025 bp, 10 predicted proteins | sample 811161 | NCBI WGS metagenome assembly MDTB01 (sample SAMN05326650, study PRJNA326480) | marine metagenome | isolation source: seawater | place: Mediterranean Sea | collected 2009 | reverse complement strand
TTTTAAGCTTAAAATGGTGGGCCCGCCAGGACTCGAACCTGGGACCAATACATTATGAGTGTACTGCTCTAACCAACTGAGCTACAGGCCCTGAATATAGATGGTTTATATTAGTTAGAATTGAAAAACAAGTAAAGATCAGTTTATAAAACTTTGGTCTTATTAATTAATTTTTTACTTAAGTGGTGGGCCGTGTTGGTTACGCTCCAACTACCCCTGCAATGTCAATGCAGTACTCTACTATTGAGCTAACGGCCCGAAATAAAACCTTAACATTAATATCATTTTTTTGAAAAAATATTTGTTTCTTTATTTACCGCATACATTAATGAAAAACTAATCATAAATAAAGTTATATTAAAATCACTGAAAAAAGATCCACTAGGTAATAATGGTACAAAATTTATTATCAAATAAACAAAGCATCCGACTTGGATGTAATTTTTGCTATCAATTATTTTTCTGATTATTCGAAATATAAGGTAAAAAAATATTGACATTAGTATTATTGTTCCAAAAATTCCATGCTCAGATAAAATTTCTATATAAATTTGGTGAGGATGAGTAAGGCACCAATATTCGCTATAAATAGAATTTTTCTCGGTATCACAGGTTTCTACTCTATAATTTTTATTACCTACACCAAACCAAAAATTATTTTTAAAGACAAAAATGCCTGACTTATAAAGTTTAAAATATAAATTTCTTTCAAAAAATTTTTCTCTTGCATCTGCAGTCTTTATTCTATCATATATTTGACCAACATATCTGTCTTTCATGTAGCCTGAAAAGTTTATTGTAAGAGAGAAAATCGTGAAAATGGAAAGGAAAATTAATATTTTACCTTTTAAATTTACATAATCAATTATAGAGATAAAAATTATTAATCCTATCAAGGCTTTCAAACCATTTGATCTTTCGCCTGTCAATATTACTCCAAGTAAAATAGGCAGGATAAGTAAAAGACCATATATCTCTGGAACTTTTTGAGATTTAAAATAATTTAAGACGTAACCTAATACAATAAAACAAAAACCACATAAAAATGCACCAACTATAGGCTCATCCTTAAAAAAGCTCATAACTCTATTGCCATTAGATTGTAAGACTCCATCGATTTCGAGTTTCCCGAATCCAAAAATATTACTACCCGTAAATCTTTCTATATATACATCTACCAAAACTATAAAAAAAATTGTTGTCCAAATTTTTAAAAGATTTAAATTTTTTTTATTAATAAAAAAAAAATAATTTATCATAAGAAAAAAAAGAATAAATCTTACGAAACCGAAGTTACGGTAAAATCCCGATTTTATGTCAATTGAGATTAATGAATTGAATATAAGATATAAATACAGAATTATTAAAAGAATAACTGGTTTTAAATCATTTATCTTAATATCTTTTTTTGAAAAATAGATGAATATAAAGCATAAGCTGAATAAAACAGTATTTATCAATGAAACACTTGAGCCTATGATAAACGAAATAGGCAAAATAGAAAACAATATAATTGGTAAATACATTTTAATGTTTTTGGTCATTAAAAATTTATTGATCATCTAATTTAGATATTTATTTATCATTTTAGAATGATTTTCAATAGTATAGATTTTTGATTTTTTTTTAGCATATAAAATTTTTTTGTTCAGATTATCTTTATTTGACCTCGAAAAACTATTAATTGAATTTTTGAGTGAAACTAAAGAGTCTGAACTGAATAAGAAACCTCCTTTATTTTTACCGATAAATTCTTTTGGGCCGCTTGGACAATCTGAGCAAATAATTGGTTTTTTTGTATAGGCAGACTCTATCATAACAAAACCTGGATCCTCCCACAGTGAAGTCACAATTAAAGCTTTTGATTTTTTTATGTAATAAAATATATTTTTTCTATAATTTAAGAGAAAAATTTTTTTCTCTAATTTAAATTTTTTAATTAATCTAATTAAGTGACCTTTCAATTCGCCATCACCAATAATTAACAATTTTTCTTTTATCTTATATTTTTTATAAAGATTTATTAGTAACTCATGATTTTTTTGTTTTGTTAATCTTCCTATGCTCAAAAAAAAAGAATAATCGGTTAATTTTAAATTATTTTTTTCTTTCGAAAGTTTTTTAATTTCTTCCTCAAATAAAACAGGGTCTGGCAAGAATTTTAGTTTTTTTTTGTCAAAAATGTTTTTTTCTTTTAAATAATTCATTGTTTCAACTGTCGGGCAGAGAACTATACTTATATTCTTATTAGAAATTTTCCATAAAAGTGATCTAATGAAATTGAGCCTCGGTTTGCCAGAAATTCTTAAAATTAATTTTGTTTTAAAATTATTATTTAGAAAGATTAAAAAAGGAATGTAAGTTAACAAGTGAACAATTAGAAAATTTGGTTGATTTTTAATCAATAGATTTTTTAATTTTTTGTAAGAAACTAAAAGCGTAAAAAAATATATTAATCTTGAGAAAAAAAAACCATGTAAATCAATATTTAGATTAAATTTTTTTTGTAGATTTAATATATTAATTTTCTCTTGTTTAAGACGAGAATAAAAACTGTCCCACTCGCCATAGCAATTTATTAAATTAACTTTGTAGTACTTGCCATAATATCGCTTTAGTCCTATCATTGAGTTAATAACACTCCTAATAGTGGCAACTCGTCCTAAAAATGGAGACCAATAATATATTTCTTTTTTCATACAAATTTTAATTTTTTATAATTTACTTTTAAAATAGTTATCAATTTTTTTTATTCTTTTGTCCCATGTGTATTTTGAGGCTGTTTTGAGTGAGTTTTTCTTTAAATAATCAAAATCTTTATTTTTGCTTGATATGTTGTTAATTAAATTTATCCAAGATTCTAAATCATTCTTTTTTGGCATCAAACAATTAAAGTTATTTTTCAATATATGAGAGTAAACTTTTAAATTAGACGCAATAATAATTTTCCCAGATGCTAGATAATCAAACATTTTCAATGGGGACATATAATTTGATATCTCCAAATTTTTTGAGTTAACAGACACTTTATTAGCATAAGGAAGAAGTAGATACTTGGAGCTCATTAAAATGCTTGGAATATTCCTATAACTTTTAAAATTGTGCATACGTAAGTTTTTTAACCTATCAATTTGAGAATTTTTTAAATTTCCATCAATAGTTTTAATGTCCCCAAAGACATGGAATTTTTTTTTGGGAAAGTAATTAGCGAGTTTAATAATTTTTTCTAGACCCTTCCCTTTAAATAAACTTCCTACATAACAATATTCATACTTAACCTTAAATTTTCTTATTTTAAAATCACTTAAATCACAAGCATCATCGAGAACAATTCCTTTTTTAATTTTTAAATATTCTTTAATATTTTTATGTAAAAATACGTAGTCTAAATTTTTGTCTAATTTTAACACTCTGTAAAAATAAAAAAAATAACTGCTTAATCCTTTTGGTGGATGATGTAATTCAAGAATATTTTTTACTCCAAACAATGATAATATTAAACTAGAAATTAAACTTCGTGAAATAATTAGTGATTTTTTATTAATGTTTTTAAATACATAAAAAGAAAATAGTATCCTTACGATAAAGTTATTTTTACCATTTTTAATATAAGAATTTATGCTAAATCTATTTTTAAGCGAATATTCTTTTCGATACCTTTGGAAAGATTTATTGTTAGAAATAACGAATAAGTTTGTGATAAATTTTTTTGAAAACGAGTCACAAATTTTTAAAACATGATGTGCGTATCCAGAATTACTCGGAAGACACAGTTCTGAAATATAAGTTATATTTTTCATTTTATTTCAATAAAACCACAACTAATTCCGAGATATAAACCCATTATCTTTCAATGAAATTATTTGCAAGTAGTTGATTTTCAAGATCTTCTACATAAATATTATTTTTTAACAATAAAATTAAAACCACTGCATTGTTTAATATTTTTTTCATTACTTGATAATTTGTCTAGAAAGATATTTATGTTTGTTTTTTCCATGTAATTTTTCCACCTTCCTGCAAACATCAGGTTAAAAGACGAAGATACTCTTCCTCGAATTGGATATAATTCAACCTCTGAAAAATCTTTAAATAAGTAAGCTAATGCATCTTTAGAAAATCTAAAGTAATCTTGAAATTTCAAATCTTGTGGAGCGTGATAATGATAAAGATATGGGACATATCCAAAAATTTTTCCACCACTTTTAAGCATCATTTTTAAATTTGAAACTGCCTTAAATGGATCATATACATGTTCAAGAATAGCAATACAAACAATTTTATCATATTTACTTTGTAAAGGAGTTAAGTCAGAACAAATATCACATACTATATCAGGATAGCTACCAAAATCGTTAACATCTAAAGTTTCTAAACTTTTAGAAATTATTTTTTTATGCTTATCCCTCATGGCCATCCCAATATCTAAAACATCATCTTGTGGATCAATGCTACTTAAAATTCGATCTCTAAAGTCTTTTCTATTTTTTAAGTAAAAGTCATTAATCTTAGTTCTTTTAATAAGAGAAATAAGTGTATTATTTGTTTCTTTTGGTTTTCCGAGAATTCTTTTCATAGTCTAATTATACCATTTAATCTTAATTTAAATAATTTTTTTATGTTTTTAAGTCACTTGTGGCTTTACGAAAATAATCGTTTATTTTTGTTAATTCTTTAAACGTTCCTTGATGCTTAATCTGACCATTTTCTAAGATAACAATACTGTCACACTCTTTTACCGTACTCAATCTATGAGCAATCATTATTACTGTTAAATCTTTGCCCATATTATTAACTGCATTCATAACTTCTTGTTCAGTCAAGTTATCCAATGAACTTGTTGCTTCATCTAAGATTAATAATTTCGGATTATGATACAGAGCTCTCGCAATTCCTATTCTTTGTCTTTGGCCACCTGATAATCTTATTCCTTTCTCACCTATATACGTTTGATATTTTTCTGGTAATTCATTGATAACAAAATCATGCAGGCTTGCTATTTTAGCTGCATTTTCAACATCTTGTTTATTTATTGAGTTATTTTCTACCCCGAAAGCTATATTGGCTGATACAGTATCATCTGCTAAAAAAATATTTTGTGGGACATAACCGATGGAATTCTGCCAAGTTCTTAGGTTATTTTTTTCAATTAACTTACCATCAACTTCTAGGAATCCTTGTTGTAATTCTAATAGACCTAAAATTATATCTACAATTGTGGTTTTGCCACTCCCAGTGGCACCAACTATACCAATTTTTGAACTTACGGAGATGTTTAAGTTTAGATTATTGAGAACTATTTTTGTTGAATTGGGATACTGATAAAAAATGTTTTTAAGAGTAATATTTCTTTTGAATTTTAGTCTATTTTCATCTTTTGGTGTAATTTTAGATTTAAAATTTTTTAAATCTTTATACAAAGTATTAAGTGAAGGTTCAACAGATCGTACTTGAGCTAATGATCTGTATATCCCTTGAAAAGCAGGCAACAAACGATAACCAGCAAAAACATATAATGCAATAATTGGAATTATTTCATTAAAATTTCCACTTTGTGCGAGTAAATAAAGAATTGCCAAAATAATACCCCCAAAAGCAATAACTTCTAGCACAAAACGAGGTAAAGTACTTATTAAACCTATTAAAGCTTGAGATTTCGCAAGATTTTTTGCAGGTTCGGAAAATCTGTTTACAAAATTTTTTTCTGATCCACCAACTTTTATTTCCTTAATAGCCCCAAAAGCTTCAGTTATATTTACGAAAAGTAATTTACTTGCTTTTAGACGCTCTTTACCAAACTTAACAACTAAATTACGAGTGAATAGGTAAATAATCCCATATGCAAATCCCATTGTTAAGCCGACAATTATAGCTATCTTTAAATTTACTAATATTAAAATAGTTAATATTGCTAATGTAATTAAAGTTTGTTGAATAAAAACTAACGATGGATTTAAAGCCAAATATACAATTTGCTCAACTTCATAGAGAATGTTCTTTCCAAGATCTGCGGTATGACGATTTAAAAACCATGAAAAAGGCTGATGCAGATATCCTTCCATCACTCTTTTTCCAAGACTGTACTGTCGCATGTGAGTAAATCTCAATAGTGCATAATTAGTTAAGGCCTTAAATAGAATTGAAACTACGAGTAATAAAAATACAGAAATTCCAAGTACGAACAAAAACTGGTTATTGGTTTCAACTCCAATTTTTTTAGTCAGGTTAAATAGATTGTTTAATATAGAATTAGTTTGAATAAGGTCTGGGTTCGTTAATACAGCCATAAATGGCATTATCGATACAACCCCTGTCATTTCAAGCAAAGCTACAATCAACATCATGCATAATAAAAGAGTTGCTCTTCTCTTCTCATAACTAGTAAGAAGATATAATAATTTTTTTTGAGTTAGCATTTTTAATTAAAAATATTTAAATATTATAAAAAATAATTTTTATTATTTATCATACTTCATTTTAAATTATATCATTTTTTCTAATTCGATCTTTAAGTACTAGATTTTATTCATATAATAGTTTCAAAAACTCAAAAATATCCAGTTTCACGCATTTGTTTTCTGCAAATTAAATTAATCAAATAAATTTTCCAAATTGGTAGTTGATCCTTCCATTTGTTTATATAATCTGTGAAAATCTCATTTGTTACGTCTTTATGTAAATGTTGAGTAGATTGTTTTATTAATTGAGATGAGCTATGTTTTTTCATAATTTTACTCATCTCATCTTTATTTAAATTTCTTGTTTCAAGGAATTTCCAGCACAAAGAAAGCGTTTCCTCTGGTGAAAAAAGGAATTTTTCATAATAAATTTCAATCATTTTTTCTGAAGACTCCTTTCGCATTGAAATCATTTTATTAATATATTTTTTCCAGAAATATGAATTGTGAAATACATTTTTATCTATTGGTTGACCTGTCCTACTATAGATAGCTTTTGAAGCTGAATTGTAAGTCGCCCTAGGATCTCTTATCATCCAAAGTATTTTACTGTTATTATATATTTTCAATAATAACTTTGCATTGTCAGAATACCATCCATCTTTTTTAACAACAAAAATCTTTGCATTTTTTTTTATAATATCTCTATATAATCCACACAAACAATAAAAAACTTTCCAACATGAATTTGGTTTATGTTTTTCAAATGTTTTCAATAAAAGTTGTTTAGGTACCTCCCATTCTTCTAATTTTTTTTCAGCGTAAAGAAAATCAATTATTTCACTATAATTTATTTTATTTTCATCTGTAATTTTATTTTTAAAATATAAAACTAATCTAGGAAGTGCATTTGTTTCGGGAGCAACTATTATCTCTGGATGTCGACCAAGTCTATCGCCAAACAATGTTGATCCAGAACGAGATCTAAATACTAAAAAATCCAATTGTAAATTATCCATATCTATTTATATTTTTTTTTATTAAAATTGCTCGTTCAGAAATTATTTCACAATCAATTTTATGGTTTATTTTTAGAGCGCGTTTTATCTTTTTTACTCTTTCGTAAATATCATTTTTGTTTAGAGGGGGAAATTTCCAATTTTTATTTTTTGTTACAATCTTATTTTTAATTGTAGTTATCTTTAATAGTAAATAAAGTTTTTTCCAATTAGTGGGTAAATGAGAATTATTTTTGTAGAGTCTTTCCCATTCTCTAATAATCTTATCTGATGCCAGCTCTTTACTATCTGAGTAAATTCTTCGAGACATTAATTTTGGAATTTTTTTATAAAGTGTTTTACTTTTTGATTTAGATTTTTTTAGTAAAAAATTGACTTTTTCATTTAACTTTTTTAAAGAATTAATTTGAAAACCTAATTTATTTGGAAGATTTTTCTTATATCTTCTTTTTGAGGGAAGATATGTGATTAGTGGTTTTCCTATAAATAAAGTTTCTAAAGCAGTGGTACAGCCGTTATGCATCACTGCAAAAGCGTTATTAACCCAGGCAGTTATTGATCCATCTCGAATTACATGTACGTTAGACAGGCCCCCTAAATAAAATTTCCATATGCTGATGTCCTCTGTTGGATGGGGACGAAAAACTATATCATATTTAGTATTATTTTTGGCTAAGTGCTTAATAGCCTCAATAAAATCTGAAGTTTTAATAGCATCCTCTGCTTGCTGCTCAAACAATTCATTAAACAATAAAGGATTTCGATCAAAATAACCTAGGTCTCTGTGCATCCTAATTACTTCTGAAAGACTCTGAATTCCATTAGACGCTCCCATATTTGAAGAAATTAATAAAAAAGGTTTTTTTGGTTTTTTATTAGGTGTTCCCCAATAATTTAAAAAAATAGATTTCCACAAATCTACTCTTGGAGAGCCTGTTTTTATTATGTTTGATCTATTTTTGAAATTTATATTTTTTAAAATTTGCAGGTCGTCATCTCCCCAACAAAAAACCGCAGATGATTGTCGAATAGTTTTTTTTGAAGCTCTGTCATTTAAATATTCTCTTAACTTTTCATCGGATAATTCAAGCCCCGCTTCCTCATCAAGGCTTGTAACTAGAAATTTTTTATCGATTAATCTTTTATGAAAATTAATTTTGTGTTCGCTAGGTGTAATTGATTTAGTGTGAAATATCCCTGGATTAAGGATACCTCTCCTTAAACCCCTTTCAATTTCACTAATATCAGAGATTAAAACCTGATGTCCTCTTGAAGCCGCAATAACTCCCAAAAGAAGTTTACTATCAAGTTCTCTTAGGGCAACTTCGACATGAAGGTATATATTCATCAATTAAGTTAAGTTTGTGAATCTTATAAAATATTTATTTTCATAATCTATATAATTACGACATATTTGTGTCTAATTTTAAAAAAAATCTAGCTAAAACTAAATATAAATTGTCAATTAGTGAAAATTGTTTATTGTTCGATAAATAGTCTAAATCTAAACATCATTTAAGATGAAAAAAATCATTTACCAATTTTCTTTAAGTGTATCATTACTTTTACTGGATTTTTCTTTATTAATAAATAGTCACAAACTGTGTGCTCTTTTAATGTTGATCAACATTAGAAAAATAAAATTAATCAAATCCAAAGATTCAAATAAAAAGAAAATCTTAGTTTTCCCAAAATCTGGTGGTAATGAGGATTTAATAGAAACTTATCATAATCAAAAAAAGGTTAATATAACTTATTTTTTATTAGAAAGAATTTTTTTAAAAAAAATTTTTCATCATCATTTTAAAAATACTAGGAAAAGTAAAATTCATAGTGATTATTTAACAAAACCAGTAAATTTAACTGAGATAAAAAGAAAAAAAATAAATATTCAATTTTTGACAAAGGTATTTAAAATAATAAATAATTTTTATAAGTTCGATGGATTTATCAGTTTTAATATATTTTACTATAATGAAAAATATCTTGAGGAAGTTTTTAAAACTTTCAATAAAAAATATATAATTCTTCATAAGGAATCTACTTTTACTCCTATTGGTGAGAAAAAATTTATTGATGTATACAAAAACAAAAATGAAAAATCTTTATCTTTTAAAATATCAGTTTATTCAGAAAGTCAAAAAAAAATGTTGATTAAGAGTAAAGTTGCTACAAAGAGCCAAATACAAGTTAATGGCTGTCCAAGATCTGACTATCTTTTTAGATTAAGAAAAAAAAAACCTCAAAAGGAATTAATATTATTTTATCTTATCGAAGAAGTTCATCAATCTCATAAATATTTTTATTCTAAGAAAAATAGTTGGAATAAACTACAAAACCAGACTCTAAAATATTTAATTGAATTTGCAAAAGATAATCCAAATTCTAGGGTAATTCTAAAAGGAAAAACTGGTGTTCATAAAAAAAATGATTTTAACCTAAAAATTTTCCCCAACAATTTTACTTTTATTGAAGGTGGTCCTGGTGAAAAGTATTTAAGAGATGCAAAAGTTGTAATAGCATTTCGTTCAATGGTCGTGTTCGAAGCAATTGCAAGTAATAGAAATTTAATAATACCAAATTTCAATAGTGAGTATCCCAAAAAAAAAGAGCTTATTTTTGATATAAAGAATAAAAAATACTTTATAAATACTAAAGAACAATTTCTAAAAAATTTGAAAAATTATCTAAATTCAAAATATACAAATAAACCTCTTTCCAACAAAGATAAAAAAACATTAAGATACTATCTTGGAAATACTGACGGAAAATCTGGTCAAAGAGTTAGGAAATTTTTAGATAAAGCTATAAATTAACATTAAAATGTTACATTAAAAATTAATTATTTTTAATAATACCTAAGAAAGCATTTAATTAAATTTTTAAACCCTTTTGGCTTAGCAATGATTTTAGTTAAGTCTTCATTAGGAACTTTTCTGTCGAAAATATTATAATTTATATTTAGATTAGAATTTCTTTTTGGTAAGGCGCAAATTTCTAGAAACAAAATATCTCTTTTGTTACCTGTTGTCGGTACTCCAGCAGCATGCATTAAATCTGTTGTATTGCATAAGAATACATCTCCCTTTTGACCAACATTATGATTAATGAGATCCTCTTGATCAATTTTGTCAATTCTATTAATATTTGCCTTGTTGGTTCTTAAAATTTTTTTTGCATCTGTTTTTTTAATGTAACGCAAAGGACCATGATTTTTTGAGATGTCTTGCAAATTTATAAAAATTTTTTGTAACATACATATGTAGCCATCGACATGGAAATAATTACTGTAGCTTTCTTTGTTACTTTTCGTATTAAATGTTCTTCTTATTTGAATGCGTGATAAAATAATGTCTGTATTGTAATATTTTTTTAATTCTTCAACAAGTTTACTTAATGGTCCCTCTAAGAAATCAAAAACTTTTTCTTTAATTTCTGGAGTAATCTCATAGTCGTAATAACTTTCGCCTATATTTAAATTTTCTTTTATTTTTTTTTCTTGCAGAAATAGAATGTTATTTAGTTCGTCAATAGATTTTGAAGGAATCTTTGAAACTTTTTGAGCTCCTCCATTTACAAATTCTTTTAAATAGTCTGATTTTTTATTAAATAGAAAATTTTTAAAAAAAAAATTGAATAAATTATAAGTTAATAAATTTAGATTGTTAAAAAAGTATCTTCCTAAAATTATATTATATTTATCAATGTATTTGTATATGATCATCTGGATTTAAAATTATCATAAAATATCTATTTTACAACTTCCTACTTAATTCTTTTTTTTTTTTAAAAAATTCTTTCTTTTGATCGTCATTCAAAGCCACCAAACCATATGATCTTGTGGAACCATCTATATCATGTTTTTGCCAAGAATTATTTTCTATATTCCACACTCTAGGATCTCTAAATGTATCAGCAATATTCCAAAATTCATCCTCGGACATTTTAACGTAGTCTAGCCAATGGAACAAATCTTTGCTAATTATATGATCATACTTTAATACAAGTTTAATACCTTCATCTCTTGTTAAATAATTAGTTCGTATATCTTTTGATGCATGATCAGAGCATCTTCCATATCCAAATTTTATAAACTTCATTAAATCATGTGCTCCATTTTCGTATCTATCATCCAGGTTTGACATTAGTCTGTAAGTTCTTTCAAAAGGTTTTTCTGCTTGCTTCCAATTGTACAAACTTTGCATTTTTTTAGCGTGCTCATTTGGATCCCACTTTACATAATTGCCAAGAAAAATTCCTCTAATACCTACCTTCAAAATATCTTCATCAGGGGGGTACTTAGCCCACATTAAATCATTTTCGTTAAGTGTATCCTCTTTATCATTTAAAAAGTCATTCCACTCGTAACCACGAAGGTCATGTTCATGTCTTTCACGAGCACTAAACTCATTGAAATCATTAGGATCATACATTCCAGAGATATCCCATGAGGTTTCACCATAAAAAATTAGTGGTATGTTGAAGCTCTTGGCAATGATAAATGGAGAGGTAAATATTCCACAATGTGCATGCCAATTCATATCTCCCATTTTTTTAAAACCGATCCTATTTAGCTTTTTTAAAACTTCTACGCTTGGACCCCAAATGATATGATCAGCGTCAAAATTTTTTCTCATCATATCCCTATTATAATCTCCTTCAGGTAAATAATTATTTCCGTGATAAGTAACTAAAAGAGGCTTTAGATTAAATTCTTTTACTAAAACGTGAGTTTGAAAATAGCTATCTTTACCCCCGCTTACAGGAATTATGCAATCATAATTAGATTTGTCTTTTTTTACCTCATTAATCAATTTAAAGAGTTTATCTTTTCTTTTTTTCCATCCATCTTCTGAAATTTTTTCGAAACCACTAAAACTTTTACAGCTTGTACAGATCCCATCATCCTCTATTAACAAGTTTACTGCTGAGATAGGGTAAACGCATTTTTTACAATATTTCATAACTAAATTTTTAGTATACTTGGATTTCTAACATTACAACCAGCCTCGTAAAGCTCTTTTTTAGCATAAAATACACTTTGATCCCTATAATGAAAAATATTAGCTGCTGCAACTGCATCGACTTTTTTAAATTCTAGTCCTTTTTTAAAATCTGAATATGATCCTACTCCTCCACAAATTATTAGAGGTACTTTTACTATCTTTTCTATTTTTGAAACTAATTTTAAATCATATCCACTGCCGGTTCCATCCATATCAATTGAATTTAACAATATTTCACCAACACCTAAATCTTGAAGAATTTTAATCCACTCATCAACATCTGCACCAGTATTTATTTTACCTCGATCGATAAAAACTTTATATTGATCTTCGACCTTTTTAGCATCAATCGAGGCTACAATACATTGGCTACCGAACTCTCTTGTCGCGTTTTTAATAAACTCTTTATTTTTAAAACTTTCTGTATTTATACTTACTTTATCGGCACATTTTTCTAATCTTACTTCAATATCTTTTAAATTTCTAATTTTACCACCAATGGTTATGGGCATGAAAGTTTGTTTTGATATGTAACTTATTATATCGAGAATATTAGATGAATTTACAAATTTTAGATCATCTCTATTTAAGTCATATTTATC
>MDTB01115334.1_pt1 | contig 13026 bp, 14 predicted proteins | sample 811161 | NCBI WGS metagenome assembly MDTB01 (sample SAMN05326650, study PRJNA326480) | marine metagenome | isolation source: seawater | place: Mediterranean Sea | collected 2009 | reverse complement strand
ATAAGTAAAAAGCCTGGTTTATATTCCATGAGAGATCTTATGAATTTCAAATAATGAACGAAACTCAAAGATCTAAAATAATTTTAAAAATTTTAAATAAGACTTATCCTAGAATAACTGTACCTTTATATAGCAGAAATATTTTTACCTTACTCATTTCAGTACTTCTTTCGGCCCAGTGTACTGACTTAAATGTAAATAATGTAACCAAAAATATTTACCCAAAATATTATAAACCAAACCATTTCAAAAAATTAGGAAGAAAGAAAATTGAAAAATTAATTAAAAAAATAGGAATTTTTAGAGTAAAAGCAAAAAGTATTTATAACCTTTCAAAATTATTAATTGAGAAACACAAAGGTAAAGTCCCAAAAACATTCGAAGAACTGGAAACACTTCCTGGGGTGGGCCATAAAACAGCAAGTGTAGTCATGTCACAAGGTTTTGGGTACCCAGCGTTCCCAGTAGATACGCACATTCATAGATTAGCTCAAAGGTGGGGATTAACTAATGGAAAAAATGTTGTTCAAACTGAAAATGATTTAAAAAAATTGTTTCCAAAAAAAAGTTGGAATAAACTTCATCTTCAAATTATTTACTATGGTAGAGAATATTGTAAAGCTAGAGATTGTTATGGATTGACTTGTAAAATATGTACTACTTGTTATCCTAATAGAAAAAAACCACTTAAAACAAAAAAAGCATAATATGAAAATTTTAGGAATTGGTAATGCAATAGTTGATGTAATTTGTAAAGTTGAGGAAAAATTCATTAATCAAAATAATTTAAATAAAGGAAATATGAAATTAATATTTGATGAAAATGAATTTAAGAAATTGCTTTTAAATTTAAAAATTGAGAAGACTATATCTGGTGGCTCTGTTGCTAATTCAATAGTTGGTTTGTCTCAATTAGGAAACGAAGTTGGTTTTATTGGTAAGGTTTCAAATGATGATCTTGGAGAAAAATATGAAACTGGACTCATAAAAGAAAATGTTAATTATATATATCAAAAAAAGAACGAAAAACTTCCAACTGGGACTTGTCTAATTTTAGTTACTCCAGACTCAGAAAGAACCATGTGTACATTTTTAGGAACTTCTGGAAAAATTAATGAAAGTGATGTTAGTTCTGAAGCTGTGAAGAAAAGTGAAATAACTTTTTTAGAAGGTTATCTGTGGGATGAAGGTAAACCAAAAAAAGCATTTGAAAAAGCAATTAATAACGCCAATAAGGTTGCTATGTCTTTATCTGATAAGTTTTGTGTTGATAGACATAAGCCTCATTTTTTAGAATTAGTAAGAAATAAAATAGATATTATTTTTGCTAACGAGGAAGAAATAATGTCTTTAATTGATGCAAAAAACTTTAATGAAATTATCTCTTTTGGCAAAGATATAAAAAAAAATATGATTATTACTAGGGGTGATAAAGGAGCTATTTCAATCAATGGGCAAGAAATTTCTGAAATTGAAGCTCAAAAAGATCTCAAGATCGTTGATTTAACAGGCGCTGGTGACTTGTTTGCAGCTGGGTATCTTCATGGTTATATAAATAATTTTTCAAAAGAAGAATGTTTAAAAAAAGGTACAGAAATGTCTTCAAAAATAATCCAGCAAATAGGTGCTAGGCTTTAATTTTTTTTAATCTTTTAAAACTTCCTTTTCCTTTTTAGGTTTTACTAATCGTGGCTTGTATTTTCTCGTAAATAAATCTTTTGCAATTTTATTTTTTTTTTTCAATTGATTAAATATCCCTCTTTTAAACTAATTATAAAATTATTATCATTAAATTTTTCTTTTACCTTTTTTCTTAATCTATAAATGTGCGTTTCTACAGTATGTGTTTCCAGTTCAGATCCATAATCCCAAACTTCTTTTTGTAATTCTTCTACATTTACAGCAGAATTGGATTTTTTTAAAAAAAGAATTAAATTTATTTCTCTTTCTGTTAAATCAAGAGTTATATTATCTTTGCTTATATCTCTTGAATTAAGATTCAATTTATAGGGACCTACTAAAATATCTGATTGTGAACTAAATATTTTTTTTAAAAACTTTAAATTTATTAATTCAATAAGTTTTTTAACTTTAATAGGTTTTTCTTCAATCTTTAAATAATTTTTTAATTCTGGTATGTCTAAATTTGAAACTATTAGATGATCAGTTGAAAAATATTTTTTTAGTTCTTCAAAATTTTCTTTATTTACTTTTTCTAAGTTAAAATTTAACTTTTCCTTAATTTCATCTAAAATATTGAATAATACATCATGATGATAAATAACGATTTTTTTTAAATTCATATATAATTAAAATATGCCAATTATTGTTAAAAATAAAGAAACTCTTATTTTTCAAGATTTCAAATTTCGTTGCTCAATAGGAAAAAAAGGGTTTACAAAAAATAAATCGGAAGGAGATCTTAAAACACCAAGAGGAGTTTTTAATATCGGAAATCTTTATTTTAGAAGCGACAAAAATAAAAAACCAATTACTAAATTAAAGTGCATTCCGATAAAAAAAAATATGGGTTGGTGCGATGATGTTCAAAGTAAAAAAAAATATAATAAATTAATTATAGTAAATAAAGATATAAAGCATGAAAAACTTTATAGAAGTGATGATAAATATGATTTTTTTATTCCAATTTCTTACAATACACAAAAAAGAATATTAGGAAAGGGAAGTGCAATATTTATTCATTTAACAAATAATTTTAAATCTACACATGGATGTATAGCAATTAAAAAAAATGATTTTTTAATTTTATTAAAATTAATAAAAAAAAATACAAAAATAAAAATAATTTAACTTCTTTCCCCAAATATCTTTGAACCTATTCTCAGATAACTAGCATCATATTTAATAGCCTTTAAATAATCTGAGGACATACCCATACTAAGTTCTTTTAATGATAAATCTTTTGATACTTTATTCATTTTTTCAAAAAATAAAGTTGGATCTACGTTAGCGGGTGGTAAACACATTAAACCAATAATTTCCAAATTAAATTTATTAATACAAGTATTATAAAAATCAGGAAGTTCACTAATTTTTATTCCACTTTTTTGATTTTCATTTCCTACATTAATTTGGATGAATAATTTGATATTTTTTTTTAATTTATTTTGCTCTTCTGAAATTTTTTGAGCTAATTTAATATTATCTAAAGAGTGAATAAAATCAAAAATCTTAACTGCATGTTTAACTTTATTTGACTGAAGTTTACCAATCATATGTAATTTAATAATTGAATTTTTCTTTTTGACCTCAGTCCATTTATCTATAGCTTCCTGTACTTTATTTTCTCCAAAATCAACATGACCATATTCAATTAAGGGAGAAATGCTTTCCATTGAAAAAGTTTTGCTTACAGCAATTATTTTAGAAATAGAGTTTAAATTATTTGATTTTATTTCTTTTTGAATTTGGATTAAATTATTAATAGTTTTATGCATAAAAAAATTCCTAGTATTTTTACTTTTATTTCTGACTTTAAAAAAGAAGAAATATTAAAACTAAGCAAAAATGTAGGCATTATTTTTAGAAATTACAAAGAAAATCATAATAAAAATAAAATTATACAATTAAAACAATTTTGCAAATCGAATAATAAAAAATTTTATTTAGCAAATAATTTTAAACTCGCAGTAAATCTGAACTTAGATGGGGTTTACATACCTTCTTTTAATAAAAGCTTAATGTTTAAAAATTCAAATATTCGAAATAATTTTTTGATTTTAGGATCAGCACATAACGTTAAAGAGATAAAGTTAAAGGAGAAACAAGGGGTCGATGTTATTTTCTTATCTCCACTATTTAAAACAAAAAATTATAAAAAATGTTTAGAAATAATTAAATTTAATACTATTTCAAATATATCAAAAAAGAAGATTATTGCATTAGGAGGAATAAATAAAAAGAACATTAATAAGTTAAAAATTACTAACGCATACGGTTTTTCTGGGATATCTTATTTTTTAAAATAATTTTAAATATGAATAATTCAAATGTTTCAAATCAAATTCAAATTTTATTTAATCAGTTTAAAGTGAAAAATTTTGAACTTGTTATATCAAAAGCAAAACAATTGATTAAACATCATCCTGAATATGTAATTTTATATAATCTATTAGGAGTTTCTTATCAAAATATTGGCGAATTTAATAAGGCAAAAGAAAATTTTATTGAAGGTCTAAAACGTGACATGAACAATATAGCAATGATGAATAATCTAGCAATGTCATATAAAAATTTATTGAAATATGACGAAGCCGAGAATTTATATTTAAAAATTATTAAAAAAAATAAAAAATATATTAATGCTTATGTAAATCTTGGAAATCTAAATAGAGATGTTAATAATTTTGATGAAGCAATTAAATTATATAATGAAGCTCTTAAACTTGACGAAAAAAATCCAATAATTTTTTATTCACTTTCTTTAGCACACCAAGGACTAGGGCAGTTTGAAAAAAGTATCAATTATGCAAAAAAAACTCTAGATTTGAATCCTAATTTTACTCAGGCGGATCACGTAATAAGTCATTCCACAACTTATACTAAAGAAAACGAACATTATAAAATCCTAAATAACAAAATTGAAAATTCAAATTTAAATGAGAATGAAAAAATTGATGTTTACTTTGCTTTATCTAAGGCTGAAGAAGATATTGGTAATATTAAAAACGCGTCAGAAAACTTAATTATTGGAAATAAACTAAAAAAAAAATCTGTTAATTATAAAATTTCACAAGATATAAATTTATTTAATAATATTAAAAAAATTTTTAATAAGAAAATTACAAAAAATAATAAAAATCTTAATGAAGATAATATTATATTTATACTGGGTATGCCAAGATCTGGGACTTCGCTTGTTGAACAAATTATTACCTCTCATAGTGAGGTATTTGGTGGTGGAGAACTTCCCATATTATCAAATATTATAAAAAATAATTTTATCTTAAATGATAATGATTTATCTAAAAATACTATTGAAACATTAGAAAATGACTCTTCTTTGAAAAGATTAAAAAATGAATATTTAAATTATCTTAAATATTTCAACACAAATAAAAAATTTATAACAGATAAAGCTCCATTAAATTTTAGATGGATAGGATTTATTAAAATTCTTTTTCCAAATGCTAAAATAATACATTGTACGAGGGATCCAAAAAATAATTGTCTATCTATGTTTAAAAACTTATTTGAAGGTGGGCTAAATTTTACATATGACCAAGAAGATTTAGTTAATTATTATAAATTATATTTAGAATTAATGGATTTTTGGAAATCTAAATACAATGATGAAATTTATGAAGTTAAATACGAAAAATTAATTCAAAATAATGATGATGAAATTAAGAATTTAATTAAATTCTGCAATTTAAAATGGGAGGAAAAATGTTTATCCTTTCATCAAAATAAAACACCTATTAAAACTATGAGTACTGCTCAAGCCAGGAAACCTATTTATAAATCTTCTTTAAGGTCTTTTGAAAAGTATAAAGATTATTTAACTACTATTGAAACAAAACTGTAAAAAAAAAGCCCCAACTTATTCAGTCGGGGCTTTAAGTATTTTTTATCTAATCAGATTAGAATGCAAATGATACTGCAATCTCTGTCATAGAGTCGTTTGAAGATGCTGTTCCGTCATTATCAGAAACTTCGTTTCTGTTACCAGCAATTTTCATAGAACCCATAGTGTAAGATACCGCAATACCTTCACCATTTTCTGTTACGTTAGCAGCAGATGGATTATCGAACTCAACTTCTCTTTCACCGTATGAGATTGACATATTGTCATTCACGTTGAATGCAAGACCCCAAGCGTCAACAACTTGACCTTGACCACCTACGCCACCAGCCTGTATTTCAGACATTTGGTAACCTGCAGTGATAGGACCGAATGAGTAGTTAACGAATGCAGTTGAATGAGTACTTTCTTCAGCATCACCAGCTGTAGCATTAAATGATCCAGTTTCGGCTTCACCGTAACCAGCACCCCATGCTAAACCGTCAACACCCATCATGTCACCAGAACCAGTTAATGCAAAATCCCATGCACTTTGGCCTGCAGCTGATGATGAACCATCAGAGCTAGCAGCACCAGAACCTTTTCTAGCAGCACCATTGAATGTAACTCCACCAAGACTTTTAACGTAGTTAAATACACCTGTGTTACCAGCAGCACCAACTAAACCATTGGCACCATTAGTTCCATCTGTATCTAAACCATCCCAGATTTCTTCTGCAGCAGTCGGTGTTTTATCATCGATAGTTGCAAGACCTGAACCTGAACCTTGGTCAAATGCTAATGTTCCCATATCACCCATGTCGATAGACAATCTAGCTGAAGACATTCCAGCAAATTGATCTTTAACAACTTGCATGTAAGATACAGTCATTCCATTAACGTCACCTGAAGCAGTGAAGCCAATGTTAGTTTTCATTCCGAAAGGGTTACCTGTAGTTTCAGTACCATCTTCAGAAGTGTAAGTTAACAACGTTGCACCACTTACAGTCATTTCAGCAGCATGTGCAGAAACAGCAGCAAGAGATCCAGCTAATGCTGTTAATCCTACTTTTTTTAAGTTATCCATAATATTCTCCTTAAGTTATTTGTTCATATATGAATGATGCTAAATTATGTGGATTTAACTATTTTTAAAGAAATTATCCAAAAAAAATGGCTTTTTATCTTAAGTGTTGTTTTTTTATCACACACTAAAAATCATCTTTTATTTACCTAAATAAGCTATTATTACCTTTAAATCAGATTAAATTATGAAAAAGCTACTATTGATATTTTCAATATACCTATTTACTGGATCCTGTGGAATATACAAATATTCTGATGCTAGAAAAAACCCAGTAAATGCAGATGAAAGGGTTAAAAAAAATATTGAGGAAGGAAAAGGATTTAGACTAGGTAGTATTACCGGTAAATCTGGAGGAGATTTTCTATTCTCATCCTCCAACCCTATGTGGAGAGCATCAATGGAAAAATTAAGTTTTGCCCCTTTAAGTGTTGTGGACTATGGAGGTGGTATAATTATTACTGATTGGTTTAGTGATGACAATAGTGAAGAGGAAATTAAAATTGCAGTAAGATTTTTAACAAATGAAATAAGATCTGACGCAATCAAAATAATAATTCATAAAAAAAAATGTATTTCATTTAATAATTGTAAAATTTCAAATATAGAAAATACAACAAACAATGAAATAAAATTTGCTATTCTAAAAAAAGCTGCTGAAATTGAAAGAGAAGATCTTGCTAAAGTAAAAAAGAAGAATAAAAACATAAAATTACCTAAAAATTTTTAGCTAATAAAAATTTAGATGTCAGAATTATCAAGATATAATTTTAAAAATATAGAAGATAAGTGGCAATCTCATTGGGAAAAAAATAATTATTTTAAAGCAGACATTAATTCAAAAAATAAAAAGTTTTATTGTCTTGAAATGTTTCCGTATCCTTCAGGCAAAATTCATATGGGTCATGTTAGAAATTATACTATAGGTGATGTTTTAGCCCGATATAAGTTATTAAAAGGGTTTAATGTATTACATCCAATGGGTTGGGATTCATTTGGGATGCCTGCAGAAAATGCAGCGAAACAAAATAATATAAACCCAAAAGAATGGACTGAAAACAATATTCAAATTATGAAATCGCAGCTTAAAAAATTAGGTTTATCAATTGATTGGAGTAGAGAAATTTCAACTTGTAGTCCTGAATATTATAAGCACCAACAAAAAATTTTTTTAGATTTATATGACAAAGGATTAGTTTATCGTAAACAAAGTTATGTTAATTGGGATCCTGTCGACAACACAGTATTAGCAAATGAACAAGTTATAGATGGAAAAGGTTGGAGATCTGGAGCGACCGTAGAAAGAAAAAAGCTCAATCAATGGTTTTTTAAAATATCCAATTTTTCAGATCAATTACTAAGTGACCTGGACAAGTTAAATGAATGGCCATCTAAAGTTAAAACTATGCAAAAAAACTGGATAGGAAAATCTTTTGGATGTGAAATTGATTTTAAAATCGATGGTTCTAATGAAGTACAATCAATAAAATGTTATACGACAAGACCTGACACATTATTTGGTTTTTCTTTTTTAGCTTTATCAGTAGATCATCAATTATCTTCACTATACGAAAAAGACCAAAATTTTATAAAATTTAAAGATGATTGTTCAAAAACTGGGACCACTGAAGAGTCTATAGCCCAAGCAGAAAAAATAGGTTTTAAAACCAATTTATTAGCTGTAAATCCTTTTAATAAAAATATTAAAGTACCTGTTTATTTTGCAAACTTCGTATTAATGGATTATGGATTTGGAGCTGTGTTTGGCTGTCCTGCACATGATCAAAGAGATTTTGATTTTGCAAAAAAATATAATCTAGAAATTAAAACAGTTGTTAAACCAGAAAATGAAAATGATAAATATCATGTATTAAATGAAGCTTATACTGGTCCAGGTATAATAATTAATTCTGAATTTTTAGATGGATTATCAGTACCAAACGAGTCTATTCCAAAGGCAATAGAAACTTTGGAAAATAAAAAATTAGGTAAAAAAAAAATTAATTATAGATTAAAAGATTGGGGAATATCTAGACAAAGATATTGGGGTTGTCCAATTCCTATTGCATATGATGAAAAAAATGAAATTGTCAAATTACCTTTAAGTGAATTGCCATTAAAACTTCCAGATAATATTAATCTAAACTCAAAAGGTAATCCTTTAGATAATGACAAAAATTGGAAAAGTGTAACTATCAATGGAAAAAAATGTACTAGAGAAACTGATACATTAGATACTTTTGTGGACTCCTCATGGTATTTTCTTAGATTTTGTTCTGCAACAAAGAAAGATGTGCCTTTTGATGAAAATGACTTAAAATATTGGATGCCTGTTGACCAATATATTGGTGGGGTTGAGCATGCTATCTTACACTTATTGTATTCAAGATTTTTTACAAGGGCTATAAGTTTAGATAATAAAAAAGTCAATATTTCGGAACCGTTTAAAGGTTTGTTTACGCAAGGAATGGTTTGTCATGAAACTTATAAAGACAAAGATAATAATTGGGTTAGCCCTGATGAAGTAACTACAAAAGATGGAAAAAAATTCTATTTAAAAAATCATCCTGAAAACTTTGTAAAAAAAGGTCCATCTGAGTCAATGTCAAAATCAAAAAAAAACACTGTTGATCCAGAAAAAATGATTAAAATATATGGAGCTGATGCAGTGCGACTATTTATTTTATCTGATAGCCCACCAGAAAAAGATATTCAATGGTCTGAAAATGGAATGTCATCTGCTTTTAAATTCATTCAAAAATTTTGGGTTCTCAGTCAAGAATTAACTAATTTGATAACTAAAGACCAAAACAAAAATAACGATGAAATTGAGTTTTTTACAAATCAATCAATAAATAAAGTTAATCTAGCTTTAGAAAAATTTAGATATAATGTAATTATAGCTGTATTTCATGAAGTTTATTCTTTTTTTAGAAAATTAGCTGATAATAAAAAGAATTATTCTAATTTAGAGATAAATTTTAAAAAAATTTTAATTATGATGATGCCAGTTATTCCACATATTACAAATGAATGTTTGGGTATTTTAAAACATAAAGATGAAGTAAAATGGCCTGAGATTAAAAAAGAATTTTTAGAATTAGATAAAAAAGAAATTGTAATTCAAATTAATGGGAAAAAAAGAAGTACAATTACAGTCGAATATGATTGCTCTGAAAATTTAATTTTAGAACAAATTAAAGAAACAAAATTAGTTGAAAAATATATTGAAGATAAATCAATAATTAAAACAATTTATGTAAAAAATAGATTGATTAACATTATTATAAAATGATTAAAAAACTTTTTATTACAATTTTAATTTTCTTATCAAGTTGTGGGTACCAGCCTATTTATTATGAAAAAAACAACAATAATTATTCTTTCAATAAAATTTCTTACGAAGGTGATATAAAAATTAATAGAAAAATTGTATCGGCATTATCATTTAAAGAAAAATTAAATGATTATAATTACGATCAATTAATTTTAAATTCTTCTAAAAATGTCATAGAAACTTCAAAAAATTCAAAGGGACAGGTAACATCATACCGTTCATCTATAAAATTAAAATTTATAATTAAAAATAAAGATAAAATAGTTAAAGAAAAAATATTTGAGAAAGATTTTTCTTATAGCAATTTGGAAAATAAATATGATTTAACAGAGTACCAAAATAGTGTGGAAAATAATCTTATAAATAAAATAATAGAAGAACTAATTCTATATATAAACCTTTAAATGATAATAAAATCTTTTGAGTTAAAAAAAAAAAATCTTAATAAATTTAAATATTTTTTACTATACGGTAACAACCAGGGCTTAATAGAAGAGGTAATTCAAAATGATCTTAAACCAAATTTTACCAAAAATATTTTTAATTATGATGAGGGTGAAGTAATAACAAATATTGAAAAATTTAAAGAGGAATTACTTAATAAATCATTTTTTGAAAATAAAAAATTAATAATTATATCAAGGGCATCTGATAAAATTTTTAAGATTATAGAAGAAATAGTGACTATTAACATTGAAGACATTTCTATAATAATTAAAGCTAGTAGTCTTGAAAAAAAATCTAAAATAAGAAATCTATTTGAAAAATCATCGAATACTATTTGTGTTCCTTTTTATGAGGATAGTAACCAAAGTTTAAGTATGATTTTTCAAGATTTTTTAAAAAAAAAAAATATCAATATATCTCAGCAAGACATTAATTTAATAATTGACCGAGCCAAGGGAGATAGAATTAATTTAAAAAATGAATTAAAAAAAATTGAAAGTTTATTAATTAGTAGAAAAAAAATTAATTTTAGTGATATCCTTAAAATAACAAATTTAGCAGAAAATTATAGTGCTTCAGAATTAGTTGACAACTCGCTGGCTAAAAATAAAAAAAAAACTTTGCACATTTTGAATGAAAATAATTTTAATTCAGAAGATTGTGTTCTAATTTTAAGGGTATTACTTAACAAATTAAAAAGATTGCAAAAATTAAAATATCAAAGCCAGATTAAAAATAATGTTGATGGTGTAATCTCTGCTTATAAACCACCAATTTTTTGGAAAGAAAAGGATATAATAAAAAAACAAATTGAAATTTTAGAATATAAAAAAATTCAAGCTTTAATAGCTGAAACAAGTCAAATAGAGTACGTTATAAAAAAAAATCCGGCTGTATCAGTAAAAATTCTCACTAATTTTATATTAGAACAAATTTAAATTTAGTAATTAGCTTTAATAATATCAATAATCTTATTTAATTGGTCAATATCATGGTAAGACAAAGTTATTGTCCCTTTATTTCTTTTATTATTTTTTATACTAACATTTAAACCAATTTTATCTGAAATAGATTGTTCTAGACTCGTAATATTAGGATCTTTGACAATTTTGATTGAATTTGGTTTTTTTTTGAAAATCTTAACAAAGTTTTCAGCTTGCCGAACAGATAACTTTTTTTCTATAATTTTATTAGCTATAAATTCTGCATTATCTAGACCAACTAAAATTTTAGCATGCCCAGCAGAAATTTTTTTTTCTTCTACTTGTTTTAAAACTTCGGAAGGAAGATTCAATAATCTGAGAGTATTTGTGATATAGCTTCTACTTTTTCCGATAAATTTGGAAACTTTTTCTTGATCATAAGAAAATTCATCAATTAATCTTTTATAGCCCTGAGCCTCTTCTAGTGGGTTTAAATCATGTCTTTGAACATTTTCTACAATTGCAAATTCTAATGATTTCAGATCATCAGCTTCTGTAATAACCACCGGAATTTCATGAAGACCCGCTTTCCTTGCCGCTAGCCATCTTCTTTCTCCAGCTATAATTTCAAATTTTGAATTATCTGTATTTGACTTCCTAACTATAATTGGCTGTATTACACCACGTTCTTTAATTGAATTAGTCAAGTCCTCTAAATTTTCTTCTTCGAAGTTTTTCCTTGGTTGGTACTTGTTAGGAACAATGTCAGCTAAAGATAAATTGTTAGTTTTATTTTCAACTCTTGTCTCACCAATTAAAGATGACAATCCTCTTCCTAAACCTCTCTTAATTTTTGAACTCATTATGCAGCACTTCCTATTGAATTTTCTTGACTTATGAATTCATCAGTAAAGCTGTAATAAGATTTACTTCCTGGACAACTTTTATCATAAATCAAAACAGGCACACCATGTGATGGTGCTTCTGATAATCTTACATTTCTAGGTATGACTGTTTGATAAACTTTTTCTTTAAAATAATCTCTTGCTTCTTGTTCAACTTGTGATGACAATTTATTTCTCCTATCGTACATCGTTAAAAGTATCCCTTGTATCTCTAGATCAGGATTTAAATTAACTTTTACTCTTTCAATTGTTTTCATTAATTGAGTTAACCCCTCTAAAGCAAAAAATTCGGTTTGAAGTGGGACCAATAATGAATTAGATGACACTAAAGCCATAACAGTTAATAAACTTAGTGATGGTGGACAGTCTATTAGAATATAATCATATAATGCTCCAGAATCCTTTAAATACGCTGTTAATTTATCCTTCAATATAAAGGCTCTATCATTATCACCGGCAGTTTCAACCTCCAATCCAGATAAATCTACATTTGAAGTTATTAAATCTAAATCCTGAAATTTTGTTTTTTTTATAACATTAGAAATCGACATAGTTCCATTTAGAATTCCATATATTGTTTGATCTGATTGTTCTGTATTAGATAATCCTAAACCTGTGGTAGCATTACCCTGCGGATCTAGATCAATAACTAAAATTTTTTTTCCTTGTTGAGATAAAGCTGATGCTAAATTAATTACCGTTGTTGTTTTTCCTACCCCACCCTTTTGATTTATTATTGAAATTATTTTCATGATATTTTCTTTTTAATATTTTTAATATTTAAAATAAATGAGTCTTCATTCGTT
>MDTB01207413.1_pt1 | contig 13028 bp, 13 predicted proteins | sample 811161 | NCBI WGS metagenome assembly MDTB01 (sample SAMN05326650, study PRJNA326480) | marine metagenome | isolation source: seawater | place: Mediterranean Sea | collected 2009 | reverse complement strand
TGGTATCTCGAAACTCAATGGCTCGTGCTTTATCAGAAACGGCGTTGGCGCCGCCATGTGCGTGAATGGTGGTCGCAAACAACAGGCCGGTCAGTAGCGTAATGCCCTTCGACCATGCTGAGACTTTGGTGTTGCTAGCCATATTAATATCTCTTGTTATCGGAGGACTCTATATAACCAGTTGTTTGTGACAATTTCAGGCCGTATCTGTTTTTGCACGCTCTCGAGTGCGCAGCACGAAAACGATTAAAGGCAAATACAATACGAAAGTGAACCAGTAGGGGAGGTCGGGTTGAATCTGATAGAAAAATCCGCCCAGTAGCGGCCCAATAGTGAATCCCAACGGGCCGCAAGAGCCGGCGATTCCTGCCACTGCTCCTTGTTCTTCGGCTCGCACTGCCATAGAGGCGCCGGCCATAAAAGCCGGGCCGGCGAGCCCCATGCCCGCGCCCTGTAACAGCATGGCGACGACTAGTAGCCACTGGGTGTTGGCCATAGCAAGGCAAGCGAAAGCAATCGCCAAGATCGGCATTGCGATGCGCAGCCACTGCAGAGGTTGTAGGTTAAAACGCTGCATTAGACCGAGTTGGCTCACCAATGATGCCGCTGCTGATAGTCCCATAGCCGCACCGAAAGTTTGGGCGGTTTCGACCGCTGTAAGCTGCAACACATCTTGAAAACGAAAGGCGAGGGTTTGTTGCACCAGCGCCATGCCAATAAACATCATGGTGCCAACGATGATGTAGGGCAGGATGCGCGGGTCAAAGTAACTTAGTTTGGCGCTGGGCTGATCGCGCTTGAGCTTTGGTTGCGGGCTTGCAGGTAGAAAAAATATAACAAATATCGCGGTGGTCAGGGCAAGCGCCGAGGCTACCCATAGCGGCGTAAGCAGGGTGATACCCGCGAGCAGTCCACCCAGCGCTGGCCCCAATATGCCGCCTAAGTTATTCGCTGCACCTACTGCTCCCATGCCTTTGGTGCGGGTAGCCAAATTGGTGATGTCCGCCATATACGCGCTGCTTGCGGGCATTATGGCGGACATCACACTCGCATGCATGACTCGGGTCAACATGAGGAAAAGATAGGCGGATAAAGGCAATAGCGCGCCAATTAGCGCTGCGTGAAAAACGCTCGCGAACAAAAAATTACCGCAAGCGTAGCCCAGTAAGCCGGTGATCATGACGGGTTTTCGGCCCCAACGATCGCTCAATCTACCCCAACGTGGGCTCACCAAAAAAACGGTTAAAGAGGAAGCGGCAATGATCGAACTGATTTGTAATTCACTTAAGCCCACCTCTCTGCCCAGCGGCGCGAGAATGGCGAATAACACGGTAAAACCAAACCCAACGCCCACCAGTGCCACCAATAAAATGACCCGCGCGAAGGTGTAATTGGGGGCGCTGCTCAGTTGCGGTTCGATCAATAGCCTGCGCTCGTTATGGGTGGGTACAATGGCAATCGAACATTGTAGCGGAAACCGCGCTGACAGCGGCAGCGCAGAGGAGCATGCGATCAAGGCGAGACAGCAACCAAAACCGTCGCGCGAGGAAAGTGGGCGCAGTCAGGCGGCGCAACGGGTCACTGCGCAGCGCAGTCGATGGCGGCAAATGGCGCGGACGATCTTGTTGGGCACAACCACAGCGCTGGCCGGTGTGGTTTGGGTGGCGCAACAATATGGTGTCGCGGTAGCCGACAGTTTGGCGTTTTTGGGCAGCAGCGTAGTTTTTGTGTTGGCGCTTATTGGTATTGCATTGGTTGCCGCCTGCGTCTTATGGCTGTTGCGTAAGCTTCTGCAACGTTAGAGAACGCTAGCCTCGCAGAGACTGCATTAGCCGGTCACCGCGCGGCAGGTAGTAGTTGTCTACATCAAAGCTGAAGGCGACTGAGCTGGCACGCCCAAGTATCGCGGCCCTTGGAACGAACCCCACGACGCGATAGTCGCCACTGTTATCGCGATTGTCGCCCAACATGAGGTAGTGACCATCGGGGACGGTGATCGGGCCAAAGCTCGATGCGATCCACGGCGGCTTTCGTTTATAGAGCATGATAGGGCGTTGTTTGCCCATAACGGTTTCGCGAATAACTTCGGTGTGGCTTAAGGGTTGCAGCAACTCGTTCGGTAAGATCTGACGCGGTTCTGCGGCGTACTGAGCCTGCTGCCCATTGATACTGAGTTGATTGTTGCGCAGAGTAACCGTGTCGCCGGGCACACCAACTACGCGTTTGATCATTAGACGTCCGTCTTTCGGAGATTCAAAAGTGACGATATCTGAGCGCTCTGGATCTGCCCATTGGGTAACGCGGGTAAAGGTAAAAGGAATGCGCAAGTCGTACGCGAGCTTGTTCACGATGACGCGATCGCCAATGAGGATTGATGGCAACATGGAGCTTGAAGGCACGTGGTTCCAATCGGCAATAGCAGCGCGAAAAACCAACATGCATGCAATGAACGTTAAAAATCCGCGCCAGTCTTGCCATACGCTGGCAATGCGGTCAGAAAGATCGCGCCTTGAGCCAACCATAGTCTAGCGCTGCGCTGCTTCCATAGCGGCCAATTGCTCCGGCGTGGCCTCTAATTGATGCTCGGCCTTCCATTGCGCATACGTCATTTTGTAAACCTTTTCTCTGGCTTCGTCCATGCTAACGTCTAAATCGCGCTCGTCAGCCGCTGCCTTATACCACTTAGATAAACAGTTTCTACAAAACCCAGCGAGAATCATCAAATCAATATTCTGCGCGTCTTTGCGTGAATCCAAGTGCTCAATCAGGCGCCTAAATGCGGCAGCTTCTAGTTCGGTTTGCTGGGCTTCGGTAATATTGTGCATAACTCAGAACTCCTAATTAGCGGGTAAAGATCCAATTGTCAGCGTCGCTAAGGGTGTCGTTGAAGGCGTAGCCGTCGACATCAAAGTCCCGCAGCTTGGACGCTCGAGTGATCCGCTGGTCGACCATGTAGCGTGCCATCAGACCGCGCGCTTTTTTCGCAGAAAAAGATACAAAACGATACTTACCGTCGCGCAGTTCTTTGAAATTAATGTTCAGTATACGGCCGTCGATTCGTTCCGGTTGAATCACGTTGTAGTACTCGTTAGACGCCAGATTGACCAGCACTTTGCTGGATTGCTCGGCCAAAGCGCTGTTGATGTGGTCGGTTACCTTTTTGCCCCAAAACTCATACAGGTTGCTGCCACGACGGGTGGCTAGTTGGGTTCCCATTTCCAACCGATACGGTTGCATCAAATCCAACGGACGCAGCAGGCCGTACAGGCCTGACAATACCCTAATGTGTTTCTGTGCAAAGTTAATGTCGCGCGCACTCATGCTGGCGGCGTCGAGGCCCTGATAGACGTCGCCTTTGAAGGCGAACATGGCCGGACGAGCGTTATCGTCGCGCGGCTGTGGCTGCCACTGCGCGTAGCGTCGATGGTTCAGCTCCGCCAACTTGTCGCTGATCTTCATCAGGCTGGCGATATCGGCGGGGGCAAACTTGCGAAGCGTGGTAATGAGTTCTTTCGACTCGCGGTTGAAGTTTGCCTCGGACGATTTCTTGGTCGTCAGTGGTGATTGGTAATCCAGCGTTTTGGCTGGGGAAAGAATAGCCAGCATAAATTGCCCTGTTGGTCTCTTGATGTAGGTTCAGCGACCGCGTGTTGACAGTCGGTGCATGCGAGTTTAGCCAACCTGGCAGGCAGAGACGAGTGCATAAGAGCGGGATTTACTTGTGCGGTGGCGAACAGTGGAGGCTGGCGATACTATGTCGCCTTGTTTACTGAACTCCGCTGTTATGAGTACCCGACTACAACGTATTGAGCAATCCTTGGCGGCTGCGTTAACGCTTTCTTATCTTGATGTTACTGACGAAAGTTCTGGCCATAACGTGCCTGATGGCGCTGAGAGCCATTTTAAGGTTACCGCTGTCGCGGCAGTTTTTGCTGATGAATCCCGGATCGCTCGGCATCGCCGCGTCAATGGCCTGCTGCAGGGCGAATTCGACGCGGGTATGCACGCTTGCGCCTTGCATTTGTACAGTGACGCAGAATGGCAACAGCGTAGCAACACAGCTCCGCAATCTCCTGCTTGCGCGGGCGGCAGCAAAAACGACGGTGGTGGGGCCTGAAAATGCGCCGTGTCCTCGCATTTTATAAGTTCATCAATGTTGCTGATCCTGACGTGCGCGCTGGGGAGCTACAAAGCCTTGGCGAGCAGCGAGAAGTGGTAGGAACGATTTTGCTCGCCAATGAGGGGGTAAATGGCACCATTGTTGCCGAGCAAAGCAATTTAGAACTGATGGTGCAGTCTTTGCAGCAGTCCTTCGGCAAGATGATGTTCAAATGGTCGGAGCTAGACCAAAGCGGTGTCGGTTTTCATCGTTTCAAAGTTCGAGTTAAACCCGAAATCGTTAGCTTTGGGGTGGCAGATTTGAATCTCCAAATGACCGGACAGCATGTTGGTGCTGAGCGCTGGAACGAACTTTTAGATGATCCTGATGTGCTAGTGATCGACACGCGCAATCATTACGAAATTGACATAGGTACCTTCGACAACGCGGTCTCGCCGGATACTGACAATTTTCGCCAGTTTCCGCAGTGGGTTAAAGACAATGTTGACCCTACTAAGCAACGTAAAGTTGCCATGTTTTGCACCGGTGGGATTCGCTGCGAAAAAGCCAGCGCGTATATGGCACAGCACGGGGTAGAAGAGGTCTATCAGCTCGACGGCGGTATTCTGCAATATCTAGAAGATGTGCCAGAGGATGCAAGCCGATGGCAAGGTGAGTGCTTTGTATTTGATCAGCGGGTATCTGTGAACCATGGCCTGGAGCAAGGACAATTTCGGCAGTGCTATGCCTGCAGACATCCGCTGTCTGCTGAAGATCTGCAAGCAGCGGAATTCGAGCACGGTGTCAGTTGTCCGTTTTGTCACAGCACTGTTACCGAACAACGCCGACAACAGTTTCGCGAGCGCCAGCGGCAAGTGCGGTTGGCTGCGGCGCGCGGAGAATCGCACATTGGTGTTAAGCACAGTGGCAAAGCGTCCGCTGGCCGAGAGCGCGAGCTAAATTAGCCGCATAGCTGTGGGTCTACTGCAGCAGTGGCAGTAGGTAAGGCAACACCGCATCAACGATCAGTGGTTGTGCCACGGCGGTCGGGTGAATGCCGTCCGCTTGCATATATTCTGGTTGTAACGCCACTTCCTCGAGTAAGAATGGAATTAATGCCGTGTCAGAGGTTGTTGCGACCTCACCAAAGCTCGCAGTAAAGGCTTGCGTATAGCGACGACCGTAGTTTGGTGGAATTTGCATTTCTGCCAGCAGGGTTGTAGCCCCTTGCGCCTGAGATAGCTCAATGATCTGGCGCAAGTTGTGTTGCATCTTTGCAACCGGATAACCCCTTAAGCCGTCATTTCCCCCCAGTTCAACGATCACAACCTGCGGCGTCATTGCATCCAGAATGCCTGGTAACCGCGCTAGTCCCCCGCCAGTGGTTTCGCCTGAAATGCTGGCATTTACCACACGCCAGCCCGGGCGGTTGGCGCTGAGGTACAAATCCAGTAAGTACACCCAGCCTTGCTCGCGTTGAATACCGTAGCCGGCGCTGATACTGTCGCCGAGCACAACAATGGTCTTGGTCGCGTCGGCGGCCGTCATCGCGCTCTGTTGCGCTTGAGACGCCATACATGACAGAAACAACCACGCGAATATCACAATCGCAGTAATAGGCTTCTGCGCTTTATTTCTAACTTTATCTGGTCGTTTGAACAACAATGGTGAAGAGTCCATGAGTCGAATTGTAGTCTCCGCCGCCGGTGTAACAAAGGTTGTGCCGACCGCGGCGGGTCAGCTGGTGATCTTGGATGGCATTGATTTGGAAATCAATGCGGGGGAATCGGTTGCGATCGTTGGGGCATCAGGCTCTGGTAAAACCACCTTGCTTGGTATTTTGGCTGGCTTGGATGCCACGACTGATGGCGAGGTTTGTTTGGTCGATGCGAACCTCTCTGAACTGGATGAGGAAGCCCGAGCTTTGGTTAGGGGCCAACATATGGGCTTTGTGTTTCAGTCGTTTCAACTACTCGGAAGCCTGACTGCGTTAGAGAACGTCATGTTGCCGGTGGAATTACGCGGTGATCGTATGGCGGCAGATCAGGCTCGACAATTGTTAACGAAAGTAGGGCTGCAAGATCGCGTTGATCACTATCCGCGCCAACTCTCGGGCGGTGAACAACAGCGTGTTGCCATCGCGCGCGCGTTCGCTTCGAATCCAGAAGTGTTGTTCGCAGACGAACCCACCGGCAATCTGGACACGCAGACTGGAGAAGTCATTTGCCAGTTGTTGTTCGAATTGAACCAAGAGTTTGGCACCACACTGATTTTGGTCACCCACGATCATGGTTTGGCGCAGCGCTGTGACCGCACCATTGCCATTGCTGGCGGCAAGGTCGCTTCATGAATCTGGCGTTGGTATCGAGAATGGCTTGGCGTGATGTGCGCTCGGGCGAAATGGGTTTGTTGCTGGTGGCGTTGCTGGTGGCGGTGGGAACCGTGACATCTATTAGCCTATTTGTAGACCGTTTACAGGGGGCGTTGGTACAAGAATCAGCCAGTTTTTTAGCTGCTGATCGCCAGATTTCAAGTTCGCAAGAGATTCCGCAGAGTTTTTTCCAAAAGGCGCGAGAACGAGAACTAGAGATCGCTCAGGCGCTGGTTTTTCAATCCATGATTTATGGTGGTGCGAATAATCAACTGGTAAGCGTAAAAGCTGTTGACGCCGGCTACCCGCTGCGCGGGGAACTGATCGTTACCGATACACCTTTCGCGGATGGGTATCCCACCGAGAGCGTGCCGAAGCCTGGTGAGATTTGGCTGGACTCCAGATTGTTCCCTGCCCTCGGAGTGACGCTGGGCGATCAAGTCGAAGTGGGCATGGCTGAGTTGCGAATCGGCAAAGTGCTGGTGGCGGAGCCTGATCGCGGCGGCTCTATGTTTGACCTTGGCCCGCGTTTATTGATGAACCTGCAAGACGTACCTGCTACCGAGGTGGTGCAGCCGGGTAGTCGTTTAAGTTATCGAATGCTGCTGGCGGGTCCAGACGCTGTACTGCAGCAGTTGCAAGCCGAGCTGCCGCTAGCACCGAATTATCGTTGGATGGATATTCGCGAAAGTAGCCCAAGTATTGGCAACGCCCTAGATCGAGCAGAAAGTTTTCTGTTACTGGGTGGCTTACTTGGGGTGTTGTTGGCTGGCGTTGCGGTGGGCTTGAGCGCTCATCGTTATGCGCAACGTCACTTTGATCATGTCGGCGTGCTAAAGACGCTGGGCGCAACCCCGGCGCAGATCCTACGGGGTTTCATGAGCCTACTGTTGTTGGTTGGCGCTGCTGCGATACTGCTTGGTTTGTTGCTAGGTGGCTTGTTACATCTAGCCATTGTCGAGTTGCTGGCGCAGTTTTTACCCGTAGCGTTGCCGGCGCCAGGGTTACGGCCATTCTTGCTCGGCGCTGTAACGGGTTTAATCTGTGCTCTGGCATTTGCTATGCCTGCGTTTGTGCATCTGCGAAACGTTGAACCGATGCGAGTCATCCGTCGCGACCTGGGTGTCACGCCGTTGAGTCGATGGGCTTCTTACGGAGCGGCTGCGCTCGGCAGCTTAGCGCTATTGGTTTGGTATACCAAGAGCATTGAGCTGACGTTTTGGACCCTGATTGGTGCGGTCGTGGTAATCACGGTATTTGGATTTGTAGCCTATGCGCTATTAAGCGGCGGTCGCGTAGCGGGCATGCAGGCCAAGAGCGGTTGGCGGTTAGCTTTGTCTGGTTTGCAGCGGCGGCGTCAGGAGAGCACGGCGCAGATCCTTATCTTTGGTCTCGCCATAATGCTATTGTTAGTCTTGGTGCTCATTCGAACTGCGCTGATTGAAGAGTGGCGAGCGCAAGTGCCAGAGAATGCCGCGAATCATTTTGTAATGAATATTGGCGTTGAAGAGGTGCAGGGTGTCGGCGCGCTTATTGAGCAATCAGCGACCCAAGGCGAGTTTCTATACCCGGTTATTCGTGGCCGCATCATGGGCGTAAATGGTGCAGATGCGAAGACTTGGCGCGCGCAGAACCCGCACGTTGGGCGGCGCGTTTCGTCTGAGCGCAACCTAACCTGGATGGCAACTTTGCCGGCGAGCAACGTTTTAACCGAGGGCCAATGGTGGGATGCGAATAGCACGGTGGCAGAGGTGTCGCTGGAGCAAGAGTACGCAGAAGAAATGGGCTTGAGTATTGGCGATACGTTGGACTTTGACATTGGCGGCCAGCAGGTAAGTGCTGTTGTGAGCAGTCTGCGCAGTTTGGAGTGGGAAAGCTTGACGCCAAACTTTTTCATAATTTTTTCGCCGTCTGCGCTGACGGATTTTCCTGCTACCTATATGACCAGTTTCTATCTAGAACGCGATAACAAAACGTTTCTTAACACGTTGTTGAGCGCATACCCGACTATTACAGTGATCGAAATCGATGCGGTCATAGAACAAGTTCAAACCATTGTCGATCAGGTTAGTCAGGCGGTGGAATTGGTTCTGGTTTTGGTGTTGTTCAGTGGCTGTTTGGTGTTGATTGCGAGTATTCAGTCGAGCCGAGATGCGCGTATGTCTGAGTTGGCATTGGTACGAGCGTTGGGCGGGACGCGTCGCTTGATCGCTGGTTCGCTCACCGGCGAATTCTTTGTGTTGGGGGTGTTTGCCGGCGTAGTGGCCGTGCTGGGCGCAGAGTTGACGGTAGCGATTCTGCAGACACAGGTATTTGAGTTAAGCGCACAGATTCATCCCTGGATTTGGCTGTTAGGGCCCATTAGTGGCGCACTGATCATCACCATCGTCGGGCTTTTGGGCAGTCGCAGTTTGCTCGACTCGCCGCCGATGCATGTGCTTCGAGGCTTAAACTGATGACTGACTCGTTGCCGCAACTGGGAGCGGCGCCCAGTCACAGGCGTGATCCACGTAAGGCTCAGTACGAAAAAAACAAATGCCATAAAAAACTGCGGCGTCTGGTTGGCGAGGCGTTGACGGATTTCAAGATGCTAAGCGATGGCGACAAGGTCATGGTGTGTCTGTCGGGCGGCAAAGATTCCTACACATTATTGGACATGATGCTGAGCTTTCAGCAGCACGCTCCGATTCATTTCGACGTAGTGGCGGTCAATCTGGATCAAAAACAGCCCGGCTTTCCGGAGCAGGTGCTGCCAGAGTATCTAAGTAACATTGCAGTGCCTTTCGATATCATCGAGCAGGACACTTATTCTATTGTCAAAGACTTAACGCCGGAGGGTAAAACCACCTGTCCCGTCTGCTCGCGATTGCGTCGCGGCATACTCTACAACCACGCGCAAAAAATCGGCGCTACCAAGATTGCTTTGGGGCATCACCTCGACGACGTCGTAGAAACCCTATTGCTGAACATGTTTTATGGCGCAAAACTCAAGGCGATGCCGGCCAAGTTGCGCAGTGATGACGGGCGCAACATACTCATTCGACCGTTGTACTATTGTCGTGAGAGCCTGATCAGTCGTTGGTCTGAGTTCCAGCAGTATCCAATCATTCCCTGTAATTTATGCGGATCGCAAGACAATCTGCAGCGCCAAGTGATTAAACAAATGCTGTCAGAGTGGGACGCAACTCATCCTGGTCGTGTCGACAACATTGGCCGCAGCGTTAATAACGTAACGCTATCGCACCTCGGAGATCGTGATCTGTTTAATTTCGCTGATCTCCAGGCCGACGCGAGTCGCATTAACGTTACCGAAATCTCCTAGTCGCGCAGGACGTTGAAAATTCCACAGCAGCAACTCTCGCAAGATGCGCTGTTAGGCGTTATTGACGCGTTTATTCTGCGGGAAGGTACAGATTATGGTGAACAGGAGTACACGTTGGAGGAAAAGCGCCAGCGCGTTTTGACGCAGTTGCAGCGTGGTGATGCGGAAATTCACTTTCACCCAGAGAATGAACACATTGACATCGTCCGAGTGAAATAACCCCCTGGGTTGGCACTGTTGATGCGAGGTTGGACAAGCGCATGGTGGTAGCTTGATGCATTGCATGGGAAGGGGGCGGTCAGTATCGTGAGCGGCTGAATATACGGGGGATAGAAATGTTACGTATTGTTATGGCCGTGAGCTTGTTCGCGGGGTCCTTGGTCAGCACCGCCGCTGCAGAGACGATTATCGAAGAAGTCGTAGTTACTGCGGGAAGCAGCATTCAGCAGCGCCTTGGAGCGGCGGGCAGCGGTACGGTATTGACCGGTAAAGAGATACAACAGATTGGTGCCACCCACGCCAGCGAAACATTGAACCGAGTGGCAGGAGTTTGGGTCAATCGGGGGTCCGGGCAGGAGCACTTAACCGCGGTGCGCTCAGCGGTATTTACCGGTTCCGGCGCCTGTGGAGAGTTCAGCTACCTACAAGATGGCATTCCGATAAGACCGCACGGTTTTTGCAACATAAATAATTTGTTTGAGTTGAATACCGAACAGGCAGCGGCGATTGAGGTGTGGCGTGGTCCTGCCAGTGCGGTGCTCGGTGGCAATGCATTGCACGGTGCAATCAATGTGATTACCCCGGTGCCGAACGATGCCACGATCGCGCTAGAGGCAGGTCCACACGAGTTCGGTCGCATAGCTGTGCAGGGCGGCACTGAGTTTGGTGCGCAACAAATAGGCGCGGCTTTTGTCGGCGCAAATTCTGGTGGTTATCGCGACGACACTGGTTACGGGCAACAAAAGCTATCACTCAGTCATCTCGCTGAGGTCTCAGGTTGGGCGGTGCGTAGTCATCTAACAGCTACCCTGTTGAATCAAGAAACAGGCGGCTATGTGCGGGGCGCAGACGCATATAGCGATGCGGATTTACGCACTTCAAACCCAAACCCAGAAGCGTATCGAGACGCCTGGTCACTGCGACTTAACTCCGAACTCAGCCGTGACGCCTGGACGATCAAGCCCTATATACGACGCTCGCAGATGCAGTTTTTGCAGCACTTTCTTCCAGGCCAGCCGCTCGAAGAAAATCAGCAGTCGAGTGCCGGTGTAATCCTCGACCGCGGATTTACTGGCGCAGCAACGCAGTTCAATGTCGGCGGCCAAGTCGAATTTATGTCAGGCCACCTGCGTGAGTTCCAGGCTGGGCCTGCCACTGGTAGCGCTTTCATTGTAGCGACTCGGCCGCAAGGCTTACATTACGATTACGACGTTACCAGCGCTTTGTATGCCGCCTTTTACAACTTGCAGCGCAATCTGTCAGCAACTACGCGTTTGGTACACAGCCTCCGCGCGGAAACGCTGCGCTACGATTACAGCAATAATCATTTGGTGGGCAATACCCAAGACGATGGCAGCGCGTGCGGTTTTGGTGGTTGTTTGTACTCGCGCCCGGCTAGCCGAGAAGACAGTTTCACCAATCTCGGTGTGCGACTGGGCGTTGAACAGGACATTCAGGCGGGACTGCTGTACGCGTCAGCTAGCAGCGGCTTCAGGCCGCCGCAAGTTACCGAGTTGTACCGTTTGCGAGGCGGTCAGACTATTGCTGACCTCAACAGTGAGCGGTTGTCGGCATTGGAAGTGGGATGGCGTAATGACTTGCTTGCGTTGGCATTGTTCGCAGAGAACACGCGTAACTTCTTGTTTCGGGATTCTGAAGCCTACAACGTTAGCGATGGTCGCACCCGATCCCGCGGCTTAGAAGTGTCTCTGAACCATACCGAAGGCGCTCATACGTTTGCGCTGGCAGCAACGTACGCACGTCACAAGTACGCCTTCGATCGCGATGCTACTGGGCGTGAAACGATCAGCAACGGCAATGACATGGACTCCGCGCCGAGATGGTTCGGTCAGGCCAGTTGGGGAGCTCAACTCACTGCTGATGTGCGCCAGGAGCTAGAGTTAGTAGCGGTTGGTCCTTATTATTTGAACGCAGCTAACACTGCGGAGTACGACGGTCATATGGTACTGAATTGGCGCGCTCAATGGCGACCGCGGCCACAGTTAGAATGGTCGTTGCGCCTGATGAATGTGCTGGACACCGAATATGCGGACCGAGCGGACTATGCCTTTGGCAGTTATCGCTATTTTCCAGCAATGCCAAGACAAGTTTATTTGGGCGTGCGCCTAGCATTGAACTAGGCGAGTCGCCCCAAGGTTAAAGAGCGCTAGGCCTATTGCGAGGGTTATGGACGCTTGTTGGACGGTTTGCCTGGGCACGGGTGTCTAAGCAGCGCATCAGGTAAACTAGCAGCCGTTGTAAACCGCGCCACGGCCTCGCATTGCTCGACAAATCTACTCACATTGATAGTGCTCGTGACACCGCGATCGGTGACGCGGGCGCGTTGCTGCAAACCTTCGATTTGGTGTGTCAGCGTGATCATGAAGACTTGTTTGAGCCGTTCAACCTTGTGGTTATGCCTGGTGACTGCGTAGAACTTCTGGGGCCCAATGGTTCTGGCAAAAGCACCTTGCTGCGGACCCTTGCCGGCTTGCATAGCCAGTACCAGGGTACCTATGACAGCGTCGCCTTGGTGTACCAGGGACATCGCTTGGGATTGGACGAATTGCTCTCGCCATTGGAAAACCTGACCTGGTTTGCCGGCCTTCTCGATCAACAATGGGACCGTAAAATAGCACTGCAACTGCTGGCGCGGCTCGGTCTGTTAGAGCAAGCCCACATGCCCTGTCAGCGACTGTCTGCAGGACAGCAGCGGCGGGCTGCGATTGCCCGCTGGATGATGTCCCCGAACAGCCTCTGGTTGCTCGACGAACCCTTCAACGCATTGGATGCTCAGAGCCAACAACTGCTCAACGACCTGCTCAGTGAACATTGCTCGAGCGGGGGTGCGGTGGTGTGCGCCACCCATTTGATGCTGCAAGTTACCAGCAAAAAAACCGTTCATTTGCATCAGCAGCGGGAGGTAGCGGCATGAACGGCATGTTGCAGCGAGAACTGGTGGCAAGCGTGCGCACCCGGGGCAGTGTTTTGAACCCGTTGGGATTTTTGTTGCTGAG
>MDTB01197482.1_pt1 | contig 13028 bp, 9 predicted proteins | sample 811161 | NCBI WGS metagenome assembly MDTB01 (sample SAMN05326650, study PRJNA326480) | marine metagenome | isolation source: seawater | place: Mediterranean Sea | collected 2009 | reverse complement strand
GATATGTCCCAGGAGGCGGATGTTGAAGCATGCTTCGCCGGTGCCGCCGGGGCCCAGGGTGACATCACCGTCCTCGTCAACAATGCGGGCGTCGGCAAAAGTGCGCCGTTCCACCGGATGGAGACGGAGTTTTGGAACCAGACTATTGGGTTGAATCTGACCGGCACATATTTATGTACCAAACAGGTTTTTGGGACTATGCGGGACGCGGGCTACGGGCGTATCGTTAATGTCTCCTCCACGGTGGGCTTGCGTGGCTATCCCTATATTGCGGCGTATTGCGCCTCCAAGCATGGGGTTATTGGCCTCACCCGGACGCTCGCTCTTGAGGCCGTCAAAAAAGGTATTACCGTCAATGCCATCTGTCCCGGATATACGGATACGGACCTGGTGGCCGAGGCCGTTGATTCAATCGTTGGTAAAACGGGTCGGGAGCGGGATGAGATTCAAGCAGAAATTGATAATATGAGCCCCATGGGTCGTATGGTGACCCCGGAGGAGGTTGCCGAAACCACGGCTTGGCTGTGTCTGCCGTCTTCAGCTTCCATCACCGGTCAGGCGATCGTTATCGCCGGCGGCGCCGTGATGCAATAGGGAGAGAGACCATGCCCGATCAGACCTTTCTCGACTGGCCATTTTTTGATGACCATCATCGCGAGCATGCGAAAAAACTCAGGGACTGGGCGGAGAAGGAGATCGCGCCGCTTGAAGAAAAGGAGCCGCACACCATCGAAGAGGTGGATGACCTGACCCGCACATTTGTTAGCAAGTTGGGAGAGGGTGGCTGGTTAAAATACTGCGTGCCAAAGTCCTATGGCGGCGCCATGGAAAGTTTCGACGTGCGTACGTTGGCGTTGACGAGGGAGATCCTCGGCTATTATTCAGGCCTCGCCGATTTCGCGTTTGCGATGCAGGGCCTCGGTACTGGATCCATTACACTTTTTGGCTCTCATGAGCAAAAACAGGCTTACCTGCCCGTTGTTGCGACCGGAGAAAAGCTGGCGGCATTTGCGATTTCCGAACCGGATGGTGGGTCGGATGTGGCATCGATGACCACGACGGCTGAGATGGATGGAAACGAATATGTCATCAATGGACAAAAAACCTGGATCTCCAATGGAGGCATTGCCGATCAATACGTTCTGTTTGCCCGGACCGGCGATGCCCCAGGGGCCAAGGGGCTCTCTGCATTTGTGATCGAGGCGGATACGCCAGGGTTCACGATCAGCGAGCGGATCAGTGTTATTGCGCCTCACCCTCTCGCCACGATTACATTTGACAACTGCCGTATTCCGACGACGGCGATGCTCGGCAATTCGGGCGATGGGTTTAAAGTGGCAATGGCAACGCTCGACGTGTTCCGAACGTCAGTGGGCGGGGCGTCGCTTGGTTTCGCGCGGCGCGCTATGGATGAAGCGATCGACAGGTCCAAAGAGCGCCAAGCTTTTGGTAAGCCCATCTCAGAATTCCAGCTCATCCAGGCCAAGATAGCCGATATGGCGGTCAAGGTTGACGCCATGGCGCTCCTGATTTATCGCTCTGCCTGGGTGAAAGATGTTCAGGATATCCGGGTCACACGAGAGTCCTCTATGGCCAAACTATATGGCACGGAGGCGGCCCAGGAAGTGATTGATCAGGCCGTCCAAGTCTTCGGCGGTATGGGCGTAGTGTCCGGCGTGCCAGTCGAACGGCTTTATCGGGAAATCCGAGCGCTCCGCATTTACGAGGGCACCAGCGAAATTCAGAAGCTCGTCATAGCGGGACAAGCGATAGCGGCACGGCCATAGCCCGCATTTGACTTCAGAGGCAAAAACGGGGTCGGGTAGCAGTTTTTCTCAACCCCCTCGTTTTTTAGCGGCCATAAAATCAGGTTTCCAGAAGCCCATTCATTTCCCGATGAGGGATGCCATCCTTCAAAAATGTCAGCGTCCCACCGTGCCGGATGTCCGCTAGGCATCGGTCTACAAATCCAAACATCGCCCGGGACATACCGCCGCCGAGAGATACGCGGCTGATTTCCATGTCCGTGAGCGCATTAATATCGAGTGCGCCGGGACCGCCAATGACATTGACGGGACCATTGATTTCCTGAACCAGCGTGCGAACGTCATCCGGGCTGGTAACAGCTATGATGAAGGCGCAATCGGCGCCAGCCTCCAGATAGGTATTGCTGCGCCTAATGGCCTCGGCGAGTTTGTCCTCTGGCGCAATTTCTTGTGCGAAATACACATCGGTTCGTGCGTTAATTACCATATCGGCGGATGCGGCCCGAGCCGCTGTAATACGGTCTTTCCCTCGTTCCAGATCGATCACGGAGGCATGTCCTACCCCGTCTTCTAGATTGAGTCCGATGGCCCCGGCAGCCCATGTCAGTCTGACCGTCTCGGCGACGGTGTCTGGGCTCTCCCCATAACCAGTCTCCATGTCTGCTGAGACAGGCACGGAGACTGCACTGGCGATCTCCCGGACAGCATTCAGCATGGCATCACGGCGGATGACTTCGCCGTCCGGGTAGCCTCTCGCCCATGCGATGCCCGCACTCGAGGTGGCAACGGCGGGAAATCCCGCGCGCTCCACTAAAGCGGCCATGGCAGCATCGCCCGCGTTGGGTAAGACGACAGGATTCCCTGGCTGATGTAGGGCCCGAAACTTCTGGGCGTTAGTCGCTTGGGACATAGGTAGGGTTCCTCTTTACCGCCCGCCCTTAATACCGGGGGTACGGGAGGGTGTCATGGGGCAGAAGTCACTGGCGTTGTCCCCGGATTGGACGGTTTAATCCGCCCAGGGAGGCAAAAGACCAATCACTATTCCGCCGCCTCTTTGTGGCTCTGGGGTTTATTGGCCAGCAACAAGGATTGCAGCCGGGCGTTTTCTTGTGCTGCCTGGCGCTCTGCCTGGGCCTTGCCTGCGCCATACTGGACCGGCCAATGCTGTTCTGTATGGCCATAATGAGCAGCGGCTTGCAGGGTAAAATGCGGGTCAGTCAAATGCGGCCGTGCCAAGGCCACAATATCCGCCCGCCCCGCGGCCACGATCGTATTAACTTGGTCTGGCGTCGTGATGTTACCGACAGCAATGGTCGGCACACCGGCCTCTAAGCGGACTTGTTCTGATAAATGCGTTTGGAACATCCGGCCGTAGATGGGCTGCGCATCGGAAGTGGTCTGGCCAGCGGAGACGTCAATAATATCTGCCCCGGTCCCATTAAGGCGCTTCGCCACCACCACGGCGTCATCGCCGGTGAAGCCGCCGTCTTCCACCCAGTCAGTTGCTGAAATGCGGCACGCGATGGGTTTTTCTTTGGGCCAGGCAGCGCGGACCGCGCTGAGCACCTCAAGCGGAAACTTCATCCGGTTTTCCAGACTACCGCCATAGTCGTCTGTCCGTTTGTTTGACAGGGGCGAAATGAAGGAGCTCAGCAAATACCCGTGCGCCATATGCAATTCGATCATGTCAAATCCAGCCTCTTCGGCCCGCTTTGCGGCAGCAACGAAATCATCGCGCACCTTGTCCATGTCCGCACGGTCCATTTCCTTAGGTGTGTCGCTCCCGGGTTTGAAAGGAATAGCGGAGGCGGATAGAGTTTGCCAATTACCCTCATCCAGGGGCTCATCACTACCATTCCATGGCAATTTGGTGGACCCTTTCCGGCCAGCATGGGCCAATTGCATGCACAATTTGGCCTGGCTGTTGGTATGGACAAACTCGACGATGCGTTTCCAGGCGGAAACATGCGCGTCCTGATACATCCCGGCGCACCCCGGCGTGATTCGGCCTTCCCGTGAGACATTCGTCATTTCCGTATAAACCAGGCCCGCGCCGCCCACGGCCATGCCGCCAAGATGCACCATATGCCAATCAGTGGGCGTGCCATCGTCGGCCGAATATTGACACATGGGTGAAACCATGACCCGGTTTGGCACGACCATTCGACCTATCCTAAATGGGGTAAACATGGGTGCCGGAGAGGGGGTATTGGGTATGTTGAAACCCTGCTCCTTGTTCACCAGATCAGCGAACCACTCGTTGATTCTCGTGCCGTAGGCCGGATCACGAAGCGTCAGGTTTTCATAGGTGACGCCCTTGGAACGGGTCAGGAAATTAAAAGCATATTGTTCCGGTTCCATGGTGTTGAACCGACGGGCATGTTCATACCATTGCAGACTGACGAGAGCACTCCGCTGCAATCGTGCCACTTCCATCTGGCGCTTGCCTTCATAGGCCGCAATAGCCTGATCTACAGACGCCTCCTCGCTCAGAGACTGGGCCAGGGCAATGGCTCCTTCCATGGCGATTTTGGTACCAGACCCGATGGAAAATTGCGCGGTATGCGCTGCGTCTCCAATCAGCACCACATTTTCATGATGCCAGCTTTCGTTTGAGACGACGGGAAAGTTGCGCCAGATGGATTTGTTGGAAATGAGCTTATGTCCATCCAATTCCTCGGCGAACAGTTCTTCAAAATAGGCCAGCGTTTGTTCTTCGCTCGCCTGGTCCAGTCCAGCCCTTTTCCAGGTATCCTCATGGGTCTCTAAAATCCAGGTGGCACCGGCTTTTCCCACACCTTGACCGTATTGATAAGCGTGGTTGTAAAACCACCCATGTTCGTTAGATTTGAAAATAAAGGTGAAAGCATCAAATTTCTGCGTTGTGCCGAGCCAGACGAACTTGGTAAGGCGCATGTCAATGGTCGGCTTGAAACTGTCTTTATAAGTCTCCCGCACCAGACTGTTGACGCCGTCTGAGCCTAGCAACAAATCTGCGTCGCGATACGGTGAAATGTCGGTAATGTCGTGTTCAAATTGCATTTTGACACCCACATCCAGGCACCGCCCTTGCAGGATATCGAGCAATTTTTGCCGGGACATGCCGGCAAACCCATGGCCGGCGGACCGAATTCGGGCGCCTTTGTAACGCACCTCAATCTCGTCCCAATAGGCGAATGCCTCCCGAATTTGCCGGTAGGTTTCTTGATCTTGTCCGATAAAGTTGCCGAGGGTTTCATCAGAGAAGACGACACCGAAGCCAAATGTATCGTCTGCCCGGTTGCGTTCATAGATCGTAATATCGTGCCGGGGATCCGCGAGTTTCATTAATAGAGAAAAATATAGGCCGCCGGGCCCGCCACCAATAATATTAATTTTGAGAGGTCTATTCACAGCAGTCGTTGTCCATTCAATTGTTCGGCGGGAGATTAGCAAATTAACTCCCGGCCACAAGCCCAGGCAGGTAATAATCGCCCCGGTTCAATCAAATTAACAATGATCGATTGTACGTCTACCGGTACTATTAGAAATCGACCAACGCTATTACATTTCTATCCTCCTAACCGCATACAATGTCCGTGCAGAAATTATGCATAGGATAAGCCATTAATGCCCCTGGACCATAGCCTTGGTGCCCGGAATTGAGATCGGCTTTTGGTGACTTTGGTTATCTTGAGAGCAAAACAGGTTTTAGTAGCTGATGTATTTTCGGCCTGTTTCTAAGCTTAGATCTCGGTTTTTTCCCAAGTGCATGCTTGGGCGCCAGTCTGGTCAGAAACTAATTGATGATGCCGGATGAAGTCACCAATCTGGATTCGGATCTGGTTAATTTGTGCGCGGGCGCCACTTAGTGCCGGTTGGAACCCGTTGGCAATATCTGTTTTGACGCAGTAAATTTTTGCAAAAAAATAGTGAGTGGCTGTTAAATTTTAGTAATGCTCGTCGACGGTCCGGCGTCCTAGTCATGTGGCTAATGGTAAATTTAGCGACCTGTTAAGTAGTCTAACCGGCCGTGCACACCTCGGGGCATGACCTCCAGGAGCCTCCAAGCGCAGTACGGGGCGAAGAGAGCGTGATCTGGCTACTCACCCGTTTCCATAATTTCGTCGATGGTAACGACCCGGCGCTCGGTGGCTGACTTAACGCCGGCTCGTATAACTGCCAAAGAACGGGATGCCCATTCACCGCCGACTTCCGGTTCCCTGTCGTTGCGGATACAGTCGCCGAACTCTTCCATCTGCTCGGCGATGGTGTCATTTTTCTCAAACGGGACATGTTTGGGGGCGTCGTCACCTTGCTCCAAATAATGCATGCCTGTGGAGAGGGTATAGAGCGCAGAGGCTTTTTTGCCATAGATGTTCATAACATAGTTTTCCCCTGCAGATGCATACCCTGCGTTCAGGGTCGACACAGCGCCGTTTTCATGTCGCATGATGAGCCCAGCGACATCCGGATTGTCCCCCGGCAGAACCAATTGAGAAAGCATGCCCGAGACCTCGACGATCGGTCCAATGATCATCTCTAGGACATCCACATAGTGTGGTCCAATTTGCAGCATCACGCCGCCCGGCATGCCCTCTGCGGTATAGCGCCAATGGCCTTCGTCGAAGGCGCCTAGACGATCACGACTAATATTGGCCTCGGCCTGAACGAGAATGCCGAAGTCACCGGCCTTAACTTTTTCGTGTACCCAGCGGAACTGAACTTCTCGCCTTCTCTGAAATCCGATGGAGAGTTTTACACCGGCATTGCGGCATATTTTCGTGATCTCCATCCCTTCTCCCACGCTATTAGCGATGGGTTTATCAAGAAAGACATGCTTACCGGCATCTGCAGCTTGCTGAGTGGTCTCGAGATGAACATTGTTGGGGGTCGTGTTGATAACGCCCTGGATGGAGGGATCAGCAAGAATCTCCTCGTAAGACGATGCGGCCGTACAGTTGTATTTTTCCGCGAAGGTATGGCGCTTTTCCTCGGATCTGGTGAAACAGCTTACAATCTCGATCCCGTTTGCCCGGTTCACGCCGTCTCCGAGGACGTCAGACCACCAGCCCATGCCTAAAGACGCCACACGAATAGTTTCTGCGCTCATTTATTTTATCCTGTTGTTGAAGTTGGTGCGTTTGCCCGATCGGTTTTTGTATTTCGTTCCATGTAAAATGACCAAAAAATAGAAACAGCGGCGAGACATAAAAAAAACAGACTAAAAGGTGACGTTACAAAAATTGACAAATCGTTCTGTCCACTTATCAGCGAAACCCGAAGATGCTCCTCTAACGGGCGACCGAGGACCATGGCGAGCAAGAGCGGGACAACCGGCATATCTAACCAACGCATGGCAAGGCCGAGGAGTCCAAAACCGAACATCACATATACATCAAAGAAGTTACTACGAAGTGCGTAGCTGCCAATAACGCACAGAATAGCAATGGTTGGCATAAGATAAGTCTTCGGTACGGAGAGAACTTTTACCAAAAGGCGTAAACCTAGAAGTGCAATAATTACGTTAAATATGTTTGCCCAAAAGAAGGTGAAAATAAGCCCATAAGCAAATTCTCCGTTTTCTATAAATAGCATCGGACCAGGTGCGAGACCGTGAATAAGAAGGGCTCCTATCAAAATTGCGGTAACTGGATCTCCCGGAATACCAAGGGTCATCATAGGAATGAGAGCGCCGCCCGTGACCGCGTTGTTGGAACTCTCCGGCGCGGCGATGCCTTCTGGTACGCCGCCTCCAAACGAGCCCGGCTTTTTGTTCAGTTTTCGGGCGTAATCATAACTGATAAACGCTGCGATAGGACCGCCGGCGCCCGGCAGAATTCCCAGGAATGAACCTACGGGTGCGCCGATTGCTACAGGCAGCCGTATTTTTCTCAAATCTGATAGTGTGGGAAAGATACGCTTAATTTTGGCCATGTTTGCATCGGCACTGCCTTGACGCACGATATCAGAAAAATTATCGACCAATTGTGGCACTGCAAAGAGACCGATGAGGGCTGTAAGGAAATGAATGCCACCAATGAGATTTACTTCACCAAAAGTAAATCTCTGTGTACCCATCATCGGATCCTGGCCGATCGTTATAATTGCCAGTCCAATCGCTGCGGAAATGAAGCCTTTCACTATGGATTTTGCTGCGAAACTGCAGATGATAGTGAGCCCGAAGAAGACAAGGCTGAAAAGGTCAGGAGATTTAAATTGCAAGGCAATGTCCGCGAGTAAGGGCGCGATGAGTAAAAGACATAGGAAACTGAACAGCCCTCCTACAAAGCTTGCGATAATGGCTATGCCGAGCGCCCGCCCTGCGTCACCGCGTGATGCCATGGGATGGCCGTCGAGGGCTGTTGCGGAGGCGGAAGGTGTGCCAGGAATGTTAAGAAGGATGGCAGAGAAACTGCCGCCAGTCATGCCACTGACATAGAGCCCTAACAAAAGTGCGATTGAAATTTCGGGCGGCAGGACAAAGGTCAACGGAAGGACTATGATTATACCTGTAGAGATGGTTAGCCCCGGGATCATGCCAACTATCAGACCAATAAAGCAACCGGACGCAACCGCCAGAACCGTATGAAATTGGCTAGCCTGAATGATACCGTCTACTAAGTCGGGGTGCATTAAATAATCCCTCCCAAAATCCCGGAGGGCAGACGTATTTGGAATAAATCCCGGAATATCAGAAAAATTGCTATAGGGACTAAAATTGAGCCCGAGATCAACGGAACAGGCCGTCTCTCACCATATAGTAACATTAGGGCACCAAAGAGCACGATGTTGGCGACGACAAAACCAAGTTGTGGTAGTGCTACCAGATAGACAATGACAGAGATTAGGGCGGAAAATATTTTCCATTTCTTAACATTAATCGGAGCAGGAGCCTGTATGCTCGCTATAGGCAATACGCCCTGAAGCAGGAGCAATAGGGAGAGTATTAGAAGACAAACGGTTACTACCCATGGAAAAAAAGATGGTTGAGTAGAGTCCTCTATAGCTCGAGTGGGAAGATTCGCCGTCATCACGCCATACCCTATCGTTAGGGCCAGCAGAAAAATGCCAGAGATCGTGTTCCTTTTGCGCATCAGTTGAAAAATTTCCTAGAAAATAAATGCGCGCTGAATTCCGAAGGGGGCTAAGCAAGTCAGCTACATCTAACTAACCAAGCAGAAGCTGCCCCTATTCTCAGCCTAATTTTTTGACCAAGAACAGGGGAAATAAGCGTCAATCTTAGGTAACCTTATTTTTTTGACTTCTGTTCGTACATGCCAGCTTTTTTCATAATGCTGACTATGTTTGCGTTTGATCGTGCGAGTTTGGCTTCAAATTGACTTTGTCCCATTGGAGCCAGCGTGAGGTTGAGTTTCTTCATGCGCTTTTTGAACGCCTCTGAGTTGGCTGCTTTTATCATGGCTGCCTCTAGTTTGGTTTTTATCGGCTGTGGGGTACCCTTTGCGACCGAAAGGCCACGGAAGAGGTCCATCTCCATATCCATTCCAAGTTCTTTGGCGGTAGGAACATTTGGCGCCGCCGGGTTACGTTTTCCACTAGATAGTGCCAAGAAGCGCATTTTACCGGCTTTTACAAATTTTAGAGGCACAAAGAAAATGTCAACAGCGGCGTCTGTTTCTCCGCTAAGGATCATTTTTCGACGATCAGGCGCCTTGACCGGGAGCATTATCGGCTTGCATCCAGAGAGTTGGGTCATTGCTACCCCAGCCATATGAGTGGCGCTACCATAGCCAGCGAATGCTACTTTAAGCGTGTTTGGTTTTGCTTTGCATTCATCGACGAAGTCCTTGAATGTTTTCCAACGGGAGTCTGCTTTTACCACGAATGGAACCGGTTGCTGAGCTACTTGGCCTATGTGGTCAAGTGCTTGATATTTAAAGGGAACGTTCCCGATATTTGTGGTCGTCAAAATGGAGGTTGAGTTCCATGCTAGAGTATAACCATCTGGCTTTGAGTTTTTGACGTAGGTGTAAGTTATCGCACCACCACCGCCAGGCTTGTTTACAGCGACCACCGGAACCCCTAGTTCTTTGCTCATACCCTTAGCAATTAACCGACCTTCAATGTCTGCTCCCCCGCCGGCGCCAAATGGAATAACAAACTCAATCGGCTTCTCCGGCCATGCAGCCTCTGCCTGGGCGGCAAATACTATGGTGCTCGCCCCCGCAATTAATGTCAGAGTTCGTAAGTTTTTCATTTTCGTCTCCCTGTTTAGTGCCCTTGGATCATACCATTAGGGCGCGTGATGAGATACCTGTATGGTCTCTCGAAGATAAAATTTGGTCAGCCCTCGTGATCGGCGCCTACTGCTTCGACCGCAGCTCGGGCGATATCTTCATCCTGCTGCCAGTCACCGCCACTCACGCCTATGCCACCCACGCATTCGCCTTCGAAAAAAATTGGGAAGCCGCCCTCCATCGCAGTCCAACGAGTGGGGCCAGCTGCCAGTGTCAGGCCAATGGCATGAAGAGTATCAAGATCCTGTCCTTGTGCCCCGCGAGTTGTACTCGGGCGCCGATTAGATGCACACGATACGGCCTTAGTTGTGGAGGAATGAACAGTATGGAACCTGCCCCCATCCATTCGCTCAAGCAAAATCATGTGGCCCCCAGCATCAACAATTGCAATCGTTGCTGGGATACCTATGTCTTTAGATTTTTCAACGGCGGCATCCATCATTTTTTTTGCACCCGCATTCGTAAGGCGCTTTGCCACTGCAAACGACATAACTAACTCCTAAATTTTTGAGTGATCTCTCACCGTGTGAGATTGCTAAAGCCACTCCCTGTTTATCGATTTGAAATCGACATCATTTTTTTATTTATTAAGTTTGATGTAATCTAATGTTGATGTCAAAGTTTTTTACGATGTAGAATTACCTTTCATATTATGAAAATGTCCCATGATCATTCAGCGCGTGGAATTGAAGCTTCGTGAAGCGAATCCTCAAAGACAACCGTCAAATTCAGTCAGTGGCGCGAGCCCTTGATATATTGGAGGTTCTGGCAAAAGCTCCGGGCGAATTAGGTTTGAATGAGGTTGCATTGATGACAGGCTTAAATGTCTCTACCTGCCATCATATTGTTCAAACGCTTCTGACTAGAGGTTATATAAGCCAGGCTCAGAGGGGGCAAGGCTATGCGTTGGGATCTCGAGTACTAGAGTTGTCATCCTTCAGTGCTCGACAGCGAAGCTTGGTGGATATCACCATGCCTGAACTCAAAAGGCTTAATAAAGTCGCCGGAGAGAATGTTCACCTTGCGGTTATGCAGGGCACTGACTTGGTCGTCTTGGCGGAATTAGACTCAACTAAAGTCGTTCGCGTTGTGACGGGTGGTATAAGCTATGCCAGTGCTGCGCACGCGACTGCCTTGGGCAAAGCCATTCTGGCTTGGTTGCCAGAGCAGGAAGTCTTCCGACTGCTCGATCAAAAGGGACAAACCAAGTTTACTGAAAATACTATCACGAATAGGCATGATTTGATTGAGGCCCTCCGCCATATACGAAGATTCGGGGTTGCCGAGGATGAACAAGAATTTCTACCCGGGGTAATGAGTGTGGGTGCGGCACTGCGCGACTATTCAGGAACGGTTTTGGGTTCCTTGGGCTGCACATTTCCGCAGGATCGTGGGGATAAAGATCATTTACAAACCCTGAAATTTGCGGTGAAGGAATCCGCTGCATCTCTAGCTGAAAAGTTTGGCCGTACTCATAGCCACCGCGGTATCAGGCGACGCGAATAAGCATCCTCTCCCTGGCAATCTTCATATGTGCGGCTCATCTCCGCTGAAATGCGTATGGATATGACTGATTCTAGTGCGACATTGGTAGGGTATTCGTGAATTACTTTCTAAAATCTGTCTCATTTTTGCAGAGTGAAAAAAACCAGGCAAAAGGACCCTCAATTCTAATTTTTTTATGAAATTCATAAATTTTACGGAGGGTTCTCGGTTTATCCGCCCTAAATCGTAAGGTCTCCAACCTTTAGGGTATTTTAACCCTTCGCCGCACAATATATAGTGCTGTGTAGGTTTAGTTTTGCATGGAATTTGGTGTTCAGGGCAACTCTTAAGCTAGGGGAATAAAAATGTTACGCGGTGCGGGCCTTCAGGCAATTTGGCGAACTGGACTATTGAGCGCCTTGGCGCTGGCGTTGGGGGGTTGCGACTTATTGTCTAATGCACAATTTATGGAGAGGTTCCAATCGCGACCGCAACCGCAGGCTAGTCTTCCGCTCTCTGAACAAGGGATTGGCAATCTCGCAAAAGGAGACTTGTTGCAGGCGGGGGCGTTGTTTGACCGGGCCCTGCAGAGCAACCCCCGGGATGTGCATGCACTTTTGGGGAAAGGAATGATCCATCAGCAGACGGGACAACTAGCGCAAGCCCAAGCGGCCTATGAGGCAGTCATCGCGCTCCGGCCAAACAACTCTCAAAAAATGATTGTGATGAACAATCTGGACCCTCAGCCTGTCCTAGAACTGGCGAGTCTAAACCTAGCGCTCCTCCAAAATAGAGGCCTTTCCTCCTCTCTGGCTGCCAATCAACAGCCCCACGCACGGACAATGGGACCAATGATAATGCCGGCCCAGAAAACACAGACGAGGCGGGCCGTCGGAAACAGGGCCCAGCGCTCCGAGCCGACACCATCTAACATGGTTTCTGCAGAAGATAAAAATATCATCGAAAGGTTTGAGACAATTAAAAAGCTGATGGATGAAGGCCTTATAACGGAGGCGGAATACAACGCCCGTCGTAAAGCTAACTTGGGTGCGCTTCTGTATCTCACGCAGCAACCACCCGCAGTCGGTTTGGAGAGATCTGTGCCCAGCGCGGCGCAAATTACGCAGCGCCTCAATGCCATTCGCCGGGCGCTGGAGATGCGCGCGATTACGGTCCGCCAGCATGGCGCGGAGCGAAATACAATTGTCGAGGGCCTGCTGCCCGCCACTCCTCGGGTCAAAGCCAATCCGCGGCCCGCGCCTAAGGGCCTGCTGGCGTCAGCGGATGCGACGCGCCGGATTGAAATGCTACAAGAGCGGGGGATTGTAACGGACGCGGAAGCGATGGCTGAGAAAGCTGCTATTGAAAAAGCGCTTTATCCATCACAACCTAAACCGGCCCCGAAACCAGCGGACGCAGCACAGGCCAAGGCATCTAGTAAGCCGGCAGCTATGCTGTCCGGGCCGCAACCCGCCGTCCATATCGCGTCATTCCGGTCGCGCAAAGCAGCCGACCGGGGATGGGCGCAGCTTCGCCG
>MDTB01175613.1_pt1 | contig 13028 bp, 12 predicted proteins | sample 811161 | NCBI WGS metagenome assembly MDTB01 (sample SAMN05326650, study PRJNA326480) | marine metagenome | isolation source: seawater | place: Mediterranean Sea | collected 2009 | reverse complement strand
TGTATAGCATTCTTTTCATTGGAAATGTCATCAGAACAACTATCAACAAGAATATTATCTGAACAAGCAAGAATAAAATCAGACGACATCAGAAGAGGAAAAGTTTCAGAGGAAGAGATAAATAGATATATAGAAACTTCGAGGAATATATATAATCTACCTCTTTTTATTGATGAAACTCCAGCAATTACAATCGCTGCTTTAAGTAATCGAGCAAGAAGAATTAAAAGATTACATGGTGTTGGTTTAGTAGTAGTGGATTATATTCAACTTATGCAAGCTAACTCAAATAAAAATGAAGGAAGAGTTCAAGAAATTTCAGAAATAACCCAAGGTTTAAAAGCGCTTGCTAAAGAGCTAGCTGTACCAATATTAGCACTATCACAATTATCAAGAGCAGTAGAGCAAAGAGATGATAAACAACCACAGTTGGCTGATTTGAGAGAGTCAGGATCAATTGAACAAGATGCAGATGTAGTTATGTTTGTTTACAGAGAGGCTTATTACTTAGAGAGAAAACAACCAAAATTAGGATCAATTGAACATGCAGAATGGCAGTCAAAAATGAATGATGTTAATGGTTTGGCTGATATTATTTTGGGCAAACAAAGGCATGGTCCTACCGGGACAGTAAAAGTAGAGTTTGAGGGAATCTATACAAAATTTAAAGATTTAAGCAAAAATTAGAAAATTTTCTCTTTAGTTATAAAAAAATTTAGATATATCTAAATTATCCTAATGTTTAAATATATTTATCGAAAAATTATTATAGATTTCTCAAAAATTACTTTAATTTTAATTTCAGGTCTTGTTATTTATGCGTTTATTCAATTTAAAAATTTTAATTTGGATGCTTCATCAGATGCTTTATTGCTAGAAGGCGACCCTGATCTTAAATATTTAAGAGAGGTTAATCAAACTTACGGATCTAAAGATTTTTTAGTATTAACATATACTCCAATCTCAAGTTTTACAGAAAAAGAAACAATTCTTAATTTACAATTACTTAAGTCAAAAATTGAAAAACTTACGTGGGTAGACAGTGTAATTACAATTATCGATGTTCCTTTATTGAAAAGTACTGATGAAAGCTTAATGGAAAGATTGAAAAACTATAAAACATTAGCTTATCCAGAAATAGATAGGGAGAGAGGATTTGAAGAAATCCTCAATAGTCCTATTTATAAAAATTATGTTATAAGTGAAGACGGAAAAACTTCTGGCATTGTAGTTTATTTAAAAAAAGATAAAAGATTAGCAGAATATGTAAAAGTTAAAGATCAGTTTTATATTCAATCTAAAGAGATAGGATTAAGCAAAGAAGAAAAAAATAGATTTAAAGATTTTCTTCGCGAGTATGAAGAATACAAGAATTTATATAATATTAGAAATCACCAAAACATAACTGAAATTAGAGATGTAATTAATAAATACGGGGAGAATGCCAAAATTTATTTGGGTGGTATTCCAATGATTGCTGATGATATGATGACTTTTATAAAGAATGATATTGTAGTATTTGGATTTGGTGTCTTTGTTTTCATTATTTTAACACTTTGGTTTATTTTCAGAAATATTAAATGGGTTGTTATGCCGTTAATAGGATGTGCTGTCTCGGTAATTTTAATGATAGGAATTTTAGGACTTATGGGTTGGAAAGTTACAGTTATTTCATCCAACTTTATTGCTTTAATGTTAATTTTAAATATGGCTATGAATATTCATGTCACCGTGAGATTTTTACAATTAAAAAAAGAGACACCAGAACTTCTAAAGTCAGAAGCTGTATTTAAAGCAAGTAGTAAAATGATGCTTCCCATTCTTTACACAGTGTTAACAACTATTTGTGCATTTTTATCACTAGTTTTTAGTGGAATTAAACCAATTATCGATTTTGGATGGATGATGACATTAGGGTTAATAATTTCATTACTAGTAACATTTATATTATTACCTTCTTTGCTAAACCTTTTATCTTCTGAGAAAGAAATTATAGTTCAAGACACGGAGAAATCTTTAATAACTTCTATGTTAGCAACTTTCACAAAAAAAAATAAAATTTTAATTTTTGGAACTACTTTAATAATAGTTTTTGTCAGTATTTTTGGAATTCTAAAATTAGAAGTTGAAAATAGCTTTATTAATTACTTCGACGAGGATACTGAAATTTATAAAGGAATGAAAAAAATTGATGATAATTTAGGTGGCACAACTCCTTTAGATATTATTTTAAAATTTCCAAAAAAAGTAAATATTAAAAATACTGAAGATGACGATTTTGATGACTGGGAAGATGAGGATAATCAGGAAGAAAAAGCAAAATATTGGTTTACCAGAGATAAGATTGATAGGATTATTAGTGTTCATGAATATTTGGAGTCTTTGCCTGAAATAGGAAAAGTTTTGTCCTTCGGATCAATATTAAGAGTTGCGGAAGATTTAAATAACAAAAAGTTACAAAGTTTGGAAATTGCTGTGCTTTACAGCAAAATACCAGATGAAATTAAAAAAGAAATTATTACACCTTACATTTCAGTTGAAAAAGATGAAGCTAGAATTACTTTAAGAATAAAAGACTCTTTAAAAGATCTTAGGAGAGACGATCTTATTAAAAAAATTGAAAAAGATTTAAACACAAAGTTAGGTCTAGAAAAAGATAATTTTAAATTAGTGGGCGTGCTTATATTGTTTAATAATTTACTTCAAAGTTTATTTAAGTCACAAATACTAACCTTGGGAATAGTAATGCTAGGTATATTTTTTATGTTTCTTGTTCTTTTTAGAAATATCGTAATCTCCTTAATTGGAATTGTACCTAATCTAATAGCTGCTTTTTTTATTTTAGGAATAATCGGCTTGATGGGCATCCCGTTAGACATGATGACGATTACAATAGCCGCAATTACAATAGGAATAGCTGTAGATAATAGTATTCATTATATTTATAGATTTAGAGAAGAATTTAAAAAAATTAACAATTACAATAAAACTTTGGATAGATGCCATAGCACCGTTGGAATAGCTATTTTAAACACATCTATAACTATAGTTTTTGGATTTTCAATTTTAGTACTATCAAATTTTATACCGACAATTTATTTTGGGATTTTTACTGGTCTTGCAATGTTATTAGCAATGTTATCTGTTCTAACATTATTGCCTAAACTGTTGCTCACATATGAGCCTTTTGGAAAAGAGATTGGTAGTTAATGTGAAGATCGATTTCTTTGATAATTTGATTAATTTTTTGAATTTTTTTGATTTTTGTTTTTTAATAATTCTAGCGTATTCAGTAGTACAATGTTTCTTAAAGGGTTTTTCACTAAGCTTAATTTCTTTTATGAAATGGGTTTTTTCAACTGTCATTACAATAATATTGGTTCCGAAATTTAGGCCAATAATAAGTGAATACATTGAGTCCGAATTTATAAATAGTATTGGCTTAGGTGTAGCAATATTTGCTCTTACACTTTTTGTGACTATACTTATTGGTAAATCTTTGAGTAAGGCAATTACTTGGACAGGAGTTGGCTCAATAGATAAAACTTTTGGTATACTTTTTGGTTTTTTTAAAGGTTATATTATATCGGTTTGTCTTTTTTCAATTTTAAATTGGTTTTATCCATATCAAAATTGGGGTATATCAGTTGAAGATGCAATTTCTTTTAAAATAGTAGACAAAGGAAGTAAAATTTTAATTGAAGAATTTCCATCAAATGAGGACTTTATAGATACAAAGGAAAAAATTGAAAAAATATAGTTCAGATAAATTAAGAGAAGAATGTGGTATTTTTGGAATTTCGAACTATAAAGATGCATCTGCTTTAGTTGCTCTTGGATTGCATGCTCTTCAACATAGAGGCCAAGAAGGTTGTGGTATTGTATCTTATGATGGAACTAATTTTCACTCTGAAAAACGACAAGGTTTAGTAGGTGACCATTTCACTAATAGTGAAACTCTACAAAAACTTCCTGGAAGTTTTGCAATCGGACATAATAGATATTCTACCACTGGTGAAACATCCTTGAGAAACATACAGCCTTTTTTTGCTGATTTGCATATGGGTGGTTTAAGTATCGCCCATAATGGCAATTTAACTAATGCACTTCTATTAAGAGACACTCTCGTGAAAGATGGAGCTATATTTAGAACGACAAGTGATACAGAAACCATTGTTCAATTGGTTGCAAAATCAAAAAGAAAGAAAATTTTGGACAAACTCATTGATGCTTTATTTCAAATACAAGGTGGATACTCTTTAGTAATAATGACAAACAAAAAATTAATTGGTGTCAGAGATCCCTATGGAATAAGACCTCTAATTATAGGCAAGTTAAAAAATTCTTATATTTTTGCTTCTGAAACATGTGCATTAGACATTATAGGAGCTAAATTTATAAGGGAGGTAGAAAATGGTGAAATAGTTTATGTTGATAAAGATCAACTAAAATCTATAAAACCTTTTCCAAAAAATAAAGCAAGACCTTGTGTGTTTGAATATATATATTTTGCAAGACCAGATAGTTTGATAAACAAAAAGTGTGCGTATGAATACAGAAAAAAATTAGGTGAGGAATTAGCGAATGAAACAGATGTAGAAGCTGATTTGGTTGTTCCAGTTCCAGACTCTGGAGTACCTGCAGCTTTAGGTTATGCAGAAAAATCTAAAAAAAGATTTGAATTAGGTTTGATAAGAAATCATTATGTTGGCAGAACCTTTATTGAACCAACGCAAAGTATTCGAAGCTTAGGTGTAAAACTTAAACTTAGTTCAACAAAAACGTTAGTAAAAAATAAATCTATTATACTAATTGACGACTCTCTTGTAAGAGGTACAACATGCCTCAAAATAGTAAAAATGCTCTATGAAAGTGGAGCTAAAGAAGTTCATGTTAGGATAGCTTGTCCTGAAATAAAATTTCCAGATTTTTATGGTGTAGATATGCCAACAAAAGAGGAATTATTAGCTCATAAAAAAGATAATGTAGAAATGTGTAATTATATTATGGCTAAAAGCTTAAAATTTTTAAGTCTTGATGGTTTATATAAAGCCTTGATTGGGGAAAAGAGAAATAGAGTTTATCCCCAATTTAGTGATCATTATTTTACAGGAGAATATCCAATAAAACCTCATGACGATTTGGCTGGAGAGAGAGTAAAACAACTTTCATTACTAAGCGGAAAATCCAATAATTAATTAATCTTAATCAATTTTTTTCCCTTATTTAAATAAATCATGGAATTATTTATGAAAATTGGCTTTGAATTAAGTTTACTTGGCAACTTATACAAATCTTCTATCTTACCATTTACACTAAATTCAATAACATAAGAATTTTTTAAAAATAAAACAATTTTATCATTAATTATTCGAATATATTTTATTTTTATTTTATCTTTTTTATTAGTATTAAGAAATTGAGCTATTTTTTGATCTATTTTAAAAGAATAAATTATATTTCCAGAATTAGTTTCAAGTGCTACTAACAAATTATTTTTTGAAACAGCAAAAATATAATTGCTGTATACTATCGGTGAAATTTCTGAATTTATTGGAATAATATATTTGGTTGAACCATTTAGACTATCAATTACTTGTAAGCCATTATTGCTAAGAATAATTAAGTTTTTTCTATAAATTTTAATTTCTCGAGAAGTAAATAAGTCATTTAAACTTCCAGTTAATGAAGGGTTTATATTTATAAACCAGTTTAATCTCAGATTTTCTTGGTTAATAGAATATAACGTGCCAAAAGTGTTGAGATAAAACAAATTTTTATTATCCATCGATAAATTATTCATGTACCTATTTTTTATTAAAACTTCCTCTGTTGGGATTTTTCTAATAATATTTCCATCTTTAGAATTTATTATAAATAAACTATTATTTTCGTTGGCAATATATAGTTTTTTATTATTAATTTTAATATTAGATCTAAAAGGAACAGGAAATCTTTTTGCCCAAATGATTTTATTTAATTTAAAATCATAAGCATACAAAAAACCAATATTATCTGAAACATATAGATTTCCCTCAAAAATTGTCATATTCACTTTTTTATTTATATTTCTATATCTTTTTTTATAAAAATTATATTTATGTAAAATTTTTCTTCTATCTATGGAATAGACAATCAAATTACCTTTAACATCAGAAGCAATTAATAAATTATTTTTGAAAAGAATATTGTTACTTAGTTTTGAACTAGATAATTTTTTTCCTTTTAAAATGTTATCATTATTATTGTATAAAATATTAGGAATTACATTATTTTTACTAAAATATTCATCATTCCATTCCTGAGTGCTTTTTGATGTATCTAAAATAAAATTAAAATTTTTGTTGCGGTTTATGATTTGATCGAAATACTTATTTTCACTTAAATTAACTTTTCTGAAATCTTTAAAAGCACCTATATCTTTTTCATCTGACAAGTTTTGTTCATTTTTCCATATACCTGATTTATCATCAAAAGAACAATTATTGATCAGTATCAATAAGATTATTGAAAAAAGAAACTTCATTTATTATTTAGAAATTATCTCTTGCGCTAAAATTTTTAATTTTGAGTCTTTTTTTATTAAATTAGATAATATTTCAATCCCTGATTCTTTATCGTTAATTTTTAATAAATACAGAGCTTTTTTAAATAATATTAAATCTGACAATTCTCTTGAAAATTTTTTATTTTCTAACCTCTCAAAATATTGAAGAATTTTTTTTTGATCTGTAACAAGATTTTTCTCTAAAATTGTGTTCAAAGCTAGCAGAGAGTAAAAATTATCCCCGGTTTCAACAATGTTTTCAAAATATTTTTTAGCTTCATCATTTTGATTATCAGCTAATAAAATTCCACCTTTTATATAATTTTCCGATGTTAAAATATTTTCTTTTTTATTCAAATATTTTATCCAGAAAAATGAGGTTAAGAAAACAATTAAAATTGAAAATAAAATAAACAGTTTAAACTTATTTTTTTTTAAAAAGTTTAAAACTTTTTCTTTGGCTTCAATTTTTTTATCTAAACTTTGGTCCATTTAAAAAAAATTCTTTTGAGGGAAATTTTGCATTTTTAACGTCACTACTATATTTTTTTACAGCTTTTTCAATAATTCTATCAATGTTTGCATATTTTTTTACAAATTTAGGATAAAATCCGCTTAGACCAAGCATATCATCGGTAACTAATATTTGGCCGTCGCAGTATGAAGATGAACCAATGCCTATAGATGGAATTGAAATCTGCTTGGTAATTCTTTTTGCAGCTCGTGGGGTTAAACACTCTAAGACTAACGAAAATGCCCCAGCTTTTTCAATCGATTTTGCTTCATTAAGCAAAAGATCAATTTCTTTTTCTGTTTGCCCTTCTAGTCTGAATTTTTTTTTATATTGCGGAGTAAAACCAATATGGCCCATAACCGGTATTTTATTCTTTACTAAAATATTTATAATTTCAAAATTATTTTTATAACTTTCTAATTTTACTGCATCACATTTAGTTCTCTTTAATATTAGTCTTGCATTTTTCAAAGCATTTTTTGCTGTTAAGTAACTTCCTTTGGGCATATCTGCAACCAATAATGATTTTTTAACGCCTTCTCTCACACTGCAAGTATGTTGAACTATATTAATTAAACTTATTTTGTGTGTATTTTTTTGCCCATAAAGAACATTTGCCATCGAGTCTCCCACTAAAATTATATCACAAAATTTGTCTAGAATTTTAGCAACACTCTTTGAATAAGCAGTTAGACAGACAATTTTAGTTCTGTTTTTTTTTTTATAAATTTTTTTAATCTTTGCATTCATTATTCAAGTTCAATCGTACTAGGAGGTTTTGAAGTAATATCGTATACAACTCTGTTAATTCCTTTAACGTTATTTACAATTTTATTAGATATTTTGTCAAAAAATTTTTTATCAAAATTAAAGTAATCTGCTGTCATACCATCTTGAGAGGTAACCGCTCTTAATAAACAAATATTTTCATATGTTCTTGAGTCACCCATTACACCAACAGTTTTTATTGGCAAGAGAGCTGCGTATGCTTGCCAAATTTTATCATAAAGATTATTTTTAATTAATTCTTGAATATAAATATAATCAGCCTCCTGAAGTATCTTAATTTTTTCTTTAGAAATCGGTCCAACAATTCGTATCCCTAAACCTGGTCCAGGAAACGGATGTTTGTAATTAATTTCTTTTACTAGTTTTAAAGATTTACCCAAAATTCTTACCTCATCTTTAAAAAATTCTCTTAGTGGCTCAATTAATTTTAATTTCATTTTTTTTGGCAAACCTCCTACATTATGATGAGATTTAATTTTAGAGGTTTTGCTACCTGTCGAGGATTTACTTTCTATTATATCTGGATAAAGTGTCCCTTGAGCTAAAAATTTTAAATTTTTATATTTCTTTGCTTCTTTTTCAAAAACTTTAATAAATAATTTTCCTATAATTTTTCTTTTTTTTTCTGGATTAGTAATATTTTTTAATCTGTTGAGAAATAATTTAGAGGAATTAATTAACTTCACATTTAATTTATATTTTTTTTTAAAAATATTATAGGTAAATTTGAATTCATTTTTTCTCATTAATCCAGTATCAACCATTATACAAATTAGATTTTTTTTGATCGCTTTATTTACTAACAAGGCGACAACGCTACTATCAACTCCACCAGATAAAGCACAAATAACTCTAGTATCTTTAACTTTATCTCTTATTTCATTGATCAATCTTGTTTTTTGGGATGAAATATTCCAATTTTTTTTAATTTTACAAATTAAAAAAACGAAATTTTTAAATATTTGTTTTCCATTTTCGGTATGTGTCACTTCGGGATGAAATTGAACACCGTAAATCTTTTTTTTTGAGTTTTCTATAATTGTGAGTTTAGAGGTTTTTGTTGATGCAACTGTTTTAAAAAATTTGGGTAATTTGACTACCGCATCTTCATGACTCATCCAAACAGCCATTTTTTTTTCAAAAAAATTTTTTGTTAGTAAAGAATTATTTCTTTTGATTAAGTAAGCTCTACCAAACTCCCGTCTTATTTTTGAAGGTTTGATTTTACCTCCAAACAATTTAGCAATTAATTGTAAACCATAGCAAATACCTAAAATAGGTATATTTTTTTCAAATGTGCTCTTTGGTATAGTTTGAAAATTTTTTGAATTTACTGAAGATGGTCCTCCAGAGAGAATTATTCCTTTTATCAGATCAAATTTTTTTAATTTCTTAAATTTATACGGAGTTATAATTTCTGAATAAACACCTAACTCTCTAATTTTTCTTCCGATTAATTTTGTTACTTGTGAGCCGAAATCAATAATTAATATTTTTTCTCTTTCTTTATGAAATTGCATTTATTTCTTAGATAAATTCTCAATTTCAATTTTTAATTTGTCGTTCTTGCTGCAAAATTTACTACAAATTGAGCTAAGTTTTTTATTTAATTCTCTACTTTTAGCGTAGTCAGAAGTTGAAAGCTTGAGTTTAGCTAAGTTATACAAAGCTTCTTCATTTGTGGGATTTAATAACATTACTGTATTTAAATTTTGTTCCTCTAAATCTTTTTTTTTTAATTTATTAAATATTTTTGATAAATACAAATAAGACATTTCACTCTTTGGATTAAAAACTAAATCTTGCTCAAACTTAAATTGAGCTTCCTCAAATCTTTTTTTGTTAAATAAACTCACCCCATCATTAAAATAATTTGATTTTGCTAACAAAGAATTATTGTAAATAAAAAATAAAAAAATTAATGTAAATTTTAAAAACTTTTTCATAATTTATAATTTATTGTTTTTTGAGTTACTTCAACACTGTGTACCATACTTTCGTAGAAACCTGCTTTGGTAATTTTAATAAATTTAGCTCGTTTATTAATCTCTTTTAAATTTTTTGCTCCAATATACCCCATAGATGAACGCAATCCACCTTGTAGCTGATAAATAATATTTGACACTTTTCCCTTATATTCAACTCGGCCTTCCACTCCCTCTGGTACAAATTTTGATTTGTCTTTGTGATTTTGTTGAAAATATCTGCTTGCAGAGCCGGCTGACATTGCTCCTATTGATCCCATTCCTCTATATTGTTTAAAAATTTTTCCGCCTGCTTTATATTTTTTACCTGGGCTCTCATCCGTACCAGCAAATATTGATCCCATCATAATAGCATCTGCTCCGGCAGCTAATGCTTTAGCGATATCACCTGAAAATTTTATTCCACCATCTGAAATTATTTTAATCTTTTTTTTATTCAATGATTTTTTAACATCCATAATTGCTGAAATTTGAGGTACGCCTATACCAGCAACCATTCTTGTTGTACAAATAGATCCCGGACCTATACCAACTTTTATTATGTCTGCTCCAGAATTATACAATTTTTTTGCAGCTTCTCCTGTTGCAATATTTCCAACACAAATAGGTGTATCGCCAACTATTTTTTTTAGTTTTGATAAAATTTTTAAAACTTTTTCACTATGACCATGTGCTGTATCAATTACAATTAGGTCAACACCTTTATCCATTAATGATTTAGCTCTATCTAAATCTTCTTTATTAGTGCCTACTGCAGCTCCTACAGAAAGATTTTTGTTTTTAACTTTTTTAATTTCTAACGACTGTTTTTTTATACTTAAATTACGGTGAATAACTCCTATTCCACCTTCTTTTCCAATCGCTATTGCCATTTTGCTTTCGGTCACTGTATCCATTGCTGAAGATAAAAAAGGTACCTCAAGTACAATTTTTTTTGTAAGCTTGAGGCTTATATCAGTTGATCTTGGGAGAATTGTTGAATAGCGCGGAAGCATTAATACGTCATCAAAGGTTAAAGCTTCTTTTATTGCGCCCATATAAACTTATAAACAATTATTTTAATTTATAAAGTCTTTAATATTTCACAATGTAAATAAGTTTCTTTCGACTCTTTTCTACTTGAATCAGGTTTAAAAAAATTGACTTTTTTAAATATTGATTTGGCAAGATTTTTTACCTGTATGAAATCTTCTCCCATAAATAATTTTGATATTAATACACCTCTTGGTTTAAGTATATTTTTTGAAAAATTAATAATCTCTGCACTAAGTAGATTTGTTCTGATTGAATCTAAAGATTTACTACCTGTTGTATCAGCAGCCATATCCGAGACAATAATATCTAGATTCGATTGAAAATACTTAATTATTTGTCTCTTAGTATCATCTTTAAAAATATCTGCTTTAAGAAATTTAACATTATTAATAGGAATCATCTCTTTTATATCGATAGATAAAATTTTCCCACTAGTGATTATTTTGCTCGCTACTTGAGACCATCCTCCAGGGCATGAACCAAGGTCTAAAAGATTTGAATTTGGTTTAATAAACTTAAACTTTTCATTTAATTCGATTAATTTAAATGACGCTCTCGACCTGTAGCCTAAAGTTTTTGATTTTTTAAAAAAAGGGTCTCTATGTTGCTTGATTTTCCAAGAATTACTTTTTTTAACCTTTTTTGATTTTTTCATTATAAAATATCTTCATGATTTTCATCAGATATTTTTAAATTTTTTTTGTTTTGGTTTCTAAAAAGAATTATGCTTATTGGAATTGAAATTAAATAAGCTATTCCAAATATTAAAATTGCTTCTAGAGTATAGAATAATAATGCAATAAAAACTAAACCAACTCCTAAAAGAAGAAATACTGTAATTTTCGGAGATATAGATATTCTTTTTAAAGCTAAAGTTGGAGTCTTACTCACTAACATTATTGCTATTAAAATAGTAAAGTATGGAGTAATTTTTTTTATATCAAATCCTAAATTTAAACCTGTCAAATCATAAACCAACGGCATTAATATTAAAAGACCACCTGCTGGAGATGGTATTCCTTCAAAGAAATTGTTTTTCCAGTCTTCTGTTGCTTCAATTTTAGTAAGATTGAATCTTGCCAATCTCAATACACAGCAAACTGAATAAGTAAGAGTAATTGCCCATCCAAGTTTTCCATAATTATTTAGTTCCCAAAAATATAAAATAAATGCTGGAGCAATACCAAAGCTTACGAAATCTGTTAGAGAGTCTAATTCTTTTCCAAATTCAGATGTCCCTTTAATTAATCTAGCAATTCTTCCGTCTAAAGCATCTAAAATTGCAGCAATTACAATTAGTGTTATTGCTAGACTATAATTTCCATCTATAGAAAATTTTATAGAACTGATACCCAAACAAACTCCAGCTAATGTTAAAATATTTGGTAATAGGTACCTTGTTTTTTTTGAGGATACTAATCTAAATTTTTTATTTTCTTCCATTATTCTTTAGCAATTAAACTTTCTCCAGCAATTACATTTTGGCCACGTTTTGCTAAAATATTTTTATTCTTAAAATATAGATCTACTCTGCTCCCAAATCTAATCATTCCTATTCTTTCGCCTTGTTTTAATTCTTGATCTTGTTCTACCTGGCAGACAATTCTTCTAGCTATTAATCCAGCGATTTGAACTATAATAATTTCTTCATTATTTTTAGTTTTTATTTTAAAATAATTTCTTTCATTTTCTTCGCTTGCTTTATCTAAGGATGCGTTTAAAAACTTTCCAGGTTTGTAATATATCTCCTCAACCTTTCCCGATATCGGAACTCTATTTACATGACAATTAAATACATTCATAAATATACTTACTCTTGTGTATGTAATATTTTCAAGTCTTAGCTCTACTGGACCTGAGCGTTCTGAGATATCAGTAATTAAGCCATCAGCTGGACTTGTTAAAAACTTATCATCATTAATAGAATATCTCTCAGGATCTCTAAAGAAATAATAAACCCAGAATGTAATTAAAATAAAAAGGACTCCCAGAAATTTGGAAAAAATCAAAATAACGAAATTAGCTAAAATTGAAATAGCTAAAAATTTATAACCCTCTTTATGTATCTTTGGAAATATTGTATTAAACATAATTAATAGTTTGATAATTTTTTCTTAATATGTATAAAAATCACAGTTAATCAATCTATATTTTATGG
>MDTB01107975.1_pt1 | contig 13028 bp, 20 predicted proteins | sample 811161 | NCBI WGS metagenome assembly MDTB01 (sample SAMN05326650, study PRJNA326480) | marine metagenome | isolation source: seawater | place: Mediterranean Sea | collected 2009 | reverse complement strand
CACAATCCATTCAACATCCATTGTTTCAATTGGTGATGGTGATGATAAATTTAATGGTGTCTTTGCAACTGCCACTTTGACACTTTCTATTTTGTCCACTCCACGCAGTGAACCGCATGATGCAAGTGCAAGTGATATTAATCCTATTAATAATATTTTCATTCTACTGTTTCCTCTACTGGTGCTTCATAAGGAATTCCTGCTTGATTCATTTTGTCTTTAACTAATTCTCGACATTGTCTATTATAAAAATCGTCAGCAACTACTTTTGAACCACTAGCAAGTTCTATACATCTGTTTACATGACGTACTGCTCTATTGATAGTTTTTTCTGTTGCAACAGGATCTTCCATGCCCCATAGTGCAATATCATACTTGGCAAATTTACTTGCAAGTTCCTTGTTGTCTTTCTCAGCATTTTCAAGAGCACTTTCTAACTCTGCTTTTGCTTTATTAATTGCTTCAAAGTCTTCTTTTAACTGTTTAATTACTGCATCTTGTTCGTCTTTAATATCAAGTAGTTTTTGGTTGTTTGCTTCTGATACTTTAAGGTCAGCCTGTAGTCCTTTTACATACACAAAGCCACCGCCTGCCGCAGACAACACTATAAGGATAATTGCAATTTTAAGACCGCCAAACATTAGATCATTTCCAATGCCATCTTAGTGGTTTCTTGTACTCGGCGTGTCCAACCTCTACCGAAAGTACTGAAGGTAGATAGTTGTTCATAATAATCTTGTCTAGACTCTTGATAAACTTTAATGGCTTGTTCAACAGATGTGAATTTAAGGTATTCTTCTAATTTTGCTAATGTGTTAGGTCCAATACCCCCGTCTGGCATAGTGCCTATTTGTCCTTGTAAATATTTTGCCGCTCTGCCTGGCCCAGCATTCACTCCGAAATCAAAGACACACAGATCTAATCCTGCAGGAAGAGAATCTGCTTTAATTTTATCCCAATAATTTTTTTTATAGATAGGAGCAACATCTTCAACTAATAAGTCTTTCATGTCTTTTGTTCCTCCCCATTCTTCATAAACTCTTTTTGTTACTCCTAGATTTGTTTCACCGCCTGGATCTTTAGGGTGATTTACATATCCGCCTTCGTGATGCAGGATTGCCTGCAGACATTTATCATAATTTTCTTGCATTATAAATCCTCTGATCTAACTAAAATATTTTTGTCTTCTTTTGCAATTTTAAACATGTCGTCTATTCGGACCACATGCCAGCCACCACCTAACCAGTTGTTTAAATATTGCGTTTGTGCTGTGCTTGATTCATCAATTCTGTATACTCCATTTTTTTGTGGTACGTTTACTGCTTCTATTACAAATTGATGTTTATTGTAGATTTTACTCATTACAAGTTGTTTGCCTGATCTTTTAACTGTTGCTTTACACTCTGCAAAGAGAGTGTTAATATCATCGTCGATAGAATCATCAGTTAAAAATTTGTATTGCTCGGAAGTTGTTGGTACAATGTTTGAAATATTTTGTTCATCTAAATGAAAAAACTTATCCCCTTTATGAAATCTAAACTGCCAAGGCATCATTCCTGTAACATTTTCAACATCACGAACTAGACTTACAATATTTTCTGGTAGTGATGCATCTCTTTCTAGTTCTACAAATACGTTGTATTTTTTTTGTTCATTTTTTGCTGGTGAAAAATCAGCATCTAAAACTGCTTTGTGTCCTGACTCTATGAACTGTACAAGATCACTTGCTACATCTTTATTATCTGTTTGAAATTGTATTACTGATACATCTTCGTCACGTCCAAGTTTAGCCTCAAATGCATCAATAGCTACCTGTGGACTCACGTGGTTTATCATTTCTAAATTCTTTATTGATTTCATAGTTCAACTTGATCTTGTGGTGATTGATCTACCTGTGATCCTGAAACAGTTTGTGTTGTTTTTGTATCAACATTAAAATCTTCTATCACTGTATTAGGAACACTAATTTTTACTAACCATACAGGCATCTCGTCTAGTTTTCCTTTTTTAGTACCTGGTCTATAATCACTATAACTTTTAATTTTTCTTGGTACCAGTTTAATATCTTTTTTGTATGCGACTTGCCCGCCAACATTAAGCAATCTTTGTCCTGCATCTGGATCAGGCATCTCAGTCATATCCCACATAAAAGTTGCGGTGGTGTCATATTTTGTAACCACAGGCCCTTCTACAAGTTCACCTTTGTTCCAATTCTTATATGCATACACATTAACATCATCTAACACCTTTTCCATATTGATAAGTGTGCCTATAACATTGTCTGATGCATAAATCTTCTTAATATTACGGATAATGTCTAATGTGTCTATCATGATAACATATTTATACTATACTCTACAACTGCATTAAGATTCTATTAACACTATATTTTACTGTAAGCACAGCCTGTTTAAGTATTTTTGTGCGTTCAGCAACTTTTAAAATCAACAACAAATTTAACCGGAGTAAACTTATGAAACATAAGACTGTCTTATCGTTTGACGAATTACGTGACGAATTCTCAAATCACATCAAACCCCGTACAACTAACCAAAAATTGTATTGGAATCTGCTTAAAGATGATACCAAGTCTATAGTGATCGCTCATGGCCCTGCAGGTAGCGGAAAAACTTTATTAGCGACACAGAATGGTATTGATCTCATGAAACTGCAAAAAATAGAAAAGATTGTGATTACCCGTCCCGTGGTTGGCGTCGATGAAGAGATAGGCTTTTTACCCGGAACACTGAATAAAAAAATGGAGCCATGGACAAGGCCGCTGTATGATATCTTCCATAAAAATTACACCGTTAATCGCGTAAAAAGGATGGTAAATGACGAACAAATAGAAGTGGCGCCACTTGCATACATGCGTGGCAGAACATTTGAAAATAGTTATATCATTGCAGATGAAATGCAAAATACAACTATTAATCAATTTAAAATGTTAATCACTAGAATTGGAGAAGGTTCCAAATTGGTAATTACAGGAGATCTTGACCAAACAGATAGAGGAAAAGAAAATGGTTTGGGTGACTTTGTAAGACGTTTACACAAATTCCAAGGTGAATATATTTTTGATATTGAATTGGAAGCACAGGATATACAAAGACATCATGCAGTATCAGAGGCTCTTAGGATTTACGAAAACTAAAGTCGACTAAGTTTTATAAGTGTAGCAGACAAGTTAATTTCTGCTTCAGCAACAAATGAATGATCAACTAGTCCTTGTTTTATGATCAAAATAGACTCATCCTGCTTGTCTTCGGTGTCACCAAAGATCTCAACATTGTCATACATCCATTTGTAAATGTCTTCCATTTCTTCTGGTCGTGCTTGTGAACACAATAGTTTTCTTGCTTCTGTAATTTTTCCTGCCTTGAACAAGTCTACCATTTCAATTCTATAATCCTGTGTACCAGTGTCTGCTGTGTTAGGTGCTTGAAGCACTCCATCCGCAGTGTTCATTTGGACAGTATTAATACACTTTCTCAAATCAGGATATGTTGCCTTCACATATGTGTCTAATATATCCAAGTTAGGTTCAACACCTTCACTAATCAATATTTCGGCCACTCTTGCTGTGAATTCATTTTTGTCTACTTTCTCGATATGAAATCCTTGACATCTTGAATGTAGTGCAGGAATAACTCTATTTGGATAATTGCAAGTCAAAATAAATCTTGCTGACTGATGATACATCTCCATAACACCACGCAGGGCCGCTTGGCCATTAGGTGAAATATAATCAGCTTCATCTAATAGCACAACTTTGAATTCACCAAATGGCATTGTTTGTACAAAGTTTGTTATCTTGTCGCGGATTACATCTACAGAGTTTTCACGTGATGCATTTATTTCTAGTATGTCAGTGCCTATAACATCTAATGTATTCAACAGTATTTTTGCTAGTGTAGTTTTACCTACTCCCGGTGCTCCTGAAAATAACAAGTGGGGAATAGTCTTAGACTTGATCCATTGTTCTACCTGTGCTTTTTGATTGTCATCTCTAAACACATAACCTTCAAGTGTGTTCGGCCGATATTTTTCTACCCAAAGTGTATCCATAAAACTATTATACTTGATTTATTTTTTATTTGCAAAGAATTAATCGTTGCCTGGTAGAGCAGACATTTGTTTTGCTCCGCCTGTATTAGTGTAGCCTGCTTGTAATCTATTATGGTCTGGTTCTTTTTCTGATACAAGCAAAATATCATGCTCATCAATCATCCTGACTTCTGTATCATCTTCTAGTCTGATGTACCTTGACCAACGTCCATGTGCAATTAATACCCATTCACCAACTTTTACATCATCTTGATCTTTACCAATTGCATAAACTTTTGCCCAACGTGGATGTATACCGTCAGCTGAACCATCATCATCTTGTAGTATAATTCCACCTTTAGTCTTGGTCATACCGAAATGCATGTCTGAAACTAGTACACGTTTTTTCAACGGTGTAATGGTTCCTTTAATTTTATGAAATACTGATACTGCTCCGCCTAAACTCATACTATTATGATACAAATTTTTTAATTGGGTGTCAAGTTTATTCTTCGCGTTTTTTGACTATTTTTCCGCCTGGACCAATTTTGTCGCCTCTTGCGTTTGTTCCGGCGTTGCCTACTGCAATAGTTTTTTCATTTTTAGTGCGTAGGGCATCAAAATCTATAGGCTTACCTTGCATGGTATAGTGTTGTGTTTTACCTTGTTGTCTTCTTGGCATATTTTACTCCTAACGTAAAAACTCCTTGTAACTTAAATTGTATTTAACCGGGTCAATATAGTGGACCCCTATCAAATAGAGAATCAAACTGCTCACACTAGAACCTCTACCAATACCAGTCACAATGCTATTATCCTTACAAATGTTCATCAAATATACTAAAAATTTAAGTATGTCTAGCATATCACGTTTTGTATACTCATTCAGCTCTTCAGCAACACGAGTGGCATATACATCAGTGGCCATGTTTTGTCTGCCTAGTTCATTTGCCAAATATAATTCTAAATCCATATCCTTATACTTGTCTGGCATGAGCCAACTGTGTGATAAAATATCATGAAAGTCTTCTGGTTCTATATCCAGATTCGGTGGTTGTTGTAAATTTGGAATTTCGAAATGTGTATGATATTTTAAATGTAAACTGTTTTCATTTGTATCATCTACCACTAGCTGATTAATATCATTACCATAATATAGTTCATTCAATGTTTCACTGATTGAGAATTTGACACTCCCGTATGCATCAGTGATCATTGTTCACCGCCTTGTATAACTCTGAATCCATCATTGTTATCTATTTTAAAGCCTATTTCATCCCATGTCAACTTGTTCTTGGTAAAGTTAGATATGCGTGGACCAGAGTCATGCCACCATGGATTTTTGGTTTTTGTTTTTTGTAACAATGCCCATTCCGGTGAATCATCTGTGATCATAAAGTTTAAATTCTCGCCTTGCCATGATTCAATTTCTAAGGCATCTACCTTCATATTTTCTCCACCTATTGCATCTAATTTTGCAAGAAGAGTTACTCCGACAATCTGATCAACTGGCGTCTCGAAAAAGTCTACTACTTCATTGTCAAAGGTATTAAACACTTTGAATATATTTTCATCACTGTTAATGAATACACTATTTTGTAATATTCTACCAAACATGTATTTTACTTTTTGAAATGTAATATGTTGTGATGCACCTTTGGCTGTTACAGGAAGCATATGCACATTGATGGACACATCATTAGGCCATAGTTTATTATTCAAATACATTGTATTTGTGAAGCGACCCTTCCAGCTGATGCCGTTATCGTTTAACATCTATCAAATCTTTAAATTGGTTATCGTCATCATCATCATCTTTTCTCAATGATGCTTTGGCTTTTCTATCCTGCAATTCTAGTTGTAGTGTATTATTAATTGCTAGAAGCTGTTGGTACATATTTCCGTTGTTCATCCTTGATGCTTGGTTTATTTTAAGTGTAACATCTTTTATCTTAGATTCCAACTGCTCATCGGTGAGGTGTTTGGGTTCCAAATGTGGATTAAACATATAAGGTATTTAATTAGGTGCTAGATGGGTATTCCAAAATGTTGGAAATATATTTGGTTGTGCCGCCATCCACTGAAAATATATCAAATACGAATGTTGATTTTCTTAAAGCAAATTCAGTTGATACAGTTGATGAATCTCCTACATCACCATCTGGATCATTTGGAAATGAAACACCAGTTAATGTAACTGTGTGAGTTGATGTGCCTTTAGTTAGGAACACTCTCATTGTTGAATACACATTAGTTGAAGCATCATCTTCTACAGGAAAGTTAGTGAATGTTAAAGTTACGTTACCAGATGTAGTTAGTGTAACCACATTGCCATCTGCAAATGAACAAGCAATTGATCCACTTGTTGTGCCTTTAGCAACAATCTTTTGTCCCCAGTCTTTAAGTACCAGTTCTGATTGATCATGTCCATTAAAATCTGTATCTGCATTAGTAACTGCTTGATTTGTTTGAATTGTTGTTATTTCAGTAGAAGCAGTGCCTAGTTGAGTTTTAATTTGACTAAAATTATCTCTAAAGCCTTGCGAATCATTATCCTGTCCAGCGACCGGATATGTTTCATCTATATTTGTTGTTGATATATTACTTGCCATACAAACTTATTTATTACCGCTTTCTTGTTAAATCTCTCTGATTTGATACATGCGTGATTCTGTCTGTAATAGAACGTCTTTGCATTAATAATTGCGAACTATTTGGAACATTTCTGTCAAATGTAACAGGATTTGATATAAATCTAGTTCCATTACTATCAAATGTGGTGCCAGTGGAATCATCGTTATCAAACAAAGTTTGCGTACCACCATTAAATGTTGTTGGCTTCAACGCAATGACAATGTCAGCTCCTGAAGCAGGAGCAGTATCAAATACAATATTGTCGCCTGTAGCAAACAAATCTACAGTGTGATCTAACGTAGAATCATCTGCTGTAAATTGTGTGGTGCTTGCCTTAGGATGTATTACAAATAAATTATTATCTTGTCTAACACCTCCGATGGTCACTTTAATATTACTAGCACCACCAACATCTGTTGTTGCAGGACCTGTAAACAATACTGTGCTACCATCTCCTGTGTGGGACACAGATTTAGTTGCATCATCAAATGAAGTACCTATGTTGTTATCAATAATCCAGCGATCGAATATAACTTCTAATCCTTTAAGATCATAAGTTGATTCATTTTTTAGTCTATACAAAATTTTATCTGCCTCACCTGGCAATGCGTATTTTATAGGTAATGCTAATCTGTAACCCAACACTAACCCGTCATCCTGGGCAGACTTCATCCATAGTGGCAAATATTCAAAATTTTCTATTGTTAATCCTGCCTTAAGTTCATCTTGCATTGCGTTAATGCTGTTGATATACAATCCATCTTCTTCAGTTCCAGGCAATGGAAGGTCGTCATCTGCTGTGATGTGTAACGTGGATGTGTTAAATTGCATAGAAATATTTGGTAAATTTTGTGAAGCGAATGTTATTCTACTATCAGATCCAGAATGAGGATCAGTTAGTTCTGCATACACAACCTCATATATAATATTTCCTACTGGATCTTTAGCTTTGGCAGATTTAAAATCTCCAGGACGTAACGTAACAGTGTAATTGTTATTGACCATGTATGTTAAAATAGTAGATAAATTTTTTAAATGCACTCCAGCTAAAAATAACACTTTCATATCAAATGTTTGAAAGTTTTCGTCTGTGTCTCTATAGGTAGCATCTCCAGGAAAAAATTTAGAGTTAGTCACAAAGCCTGCAAACTTATCTCTAGATGCTGTGCTAGGAAAACAATATCCATAAATGTTACCTATTTCTGCCGTTATTCTTTGTTTTACTTTAATTCTAAATTCTTGGTCCACAGTAAGTTGTCCTGCTAAACTAGAGCCGGTAACTGTAAAATCATAATTTTGTTCAAGGGTTGTACTTCCGTTATCGAATGTTGTACCGTATTCATCAAGGCCAAATATTTTGTTTTGTACAGTGCCTGTTATTTCTCCATTTGGTTGCACTACGAGTCCTGGTGGCAGTTTTCCAGACTTATAAGAATATTGTATAACACTAGTACCTGAACTTATACTTGCGGCCACTTTAAACACAGACACCTTGAATGGATTAATTGTCCCTAATATTATTCTTGCCATTATATTACTAACTCCGAGGCCACAGTATCAAAAGTCAGTGTGCCGAATCCAATTCCTTCTACAGTCATTGTAAATGTTTTAGAATAAGTTTCTGCGGTATATCCTGTTCCTGTTTTTGTTGCTCCTATTGTAAAAGTGTAAGTGGTTTCTGCACTAAGATTCCTTGTAATGTTACCAAACACTTCTCCATTTGTAGGATCGAATCGCATACCAGGAGGTAATGATCCAGAAGTAATTGCGTATGTAATTACAGTATCATTTGCTAATCCAAAAGCATCTTCTGGATCTACAACATCAATTGTAATAATGTAATAATTTTCATGCACATATCTGCCCAAGTCGGATGATGTTGTAAAATATAGAGGTCTAATATCAGAAGCACTAGCATCAACAATAGTGGTGCTGGCTAATACACTATTTGTATCAGTAAGACCATTACCCACACCCGATACGCCTATGTTGAATATCCTATCCGCATACCGAGCACCATCAGAAACTCTTACTGTAAATTGATATGTTTTATCAATTGTATCTTTATCAACAATCTGATCCCAAGTTTGTGTGTCACTCCAAGGGGTTCCGTCCCAACCGAATTGACTTGAATCAAATAAACTTATGGGAACTGGTAAACAGACACCTCTTAGGATTCCTGACTCCTCTAACAGTTTGATTCCTGGTGGAAGCTGACCTTCAATTACTTTATAATTTTTAACATCATTGTCGCTATCACTAGCAGTCAGTTGAAAATTCAAATAGGTGCCATCATACAATGTGGCAATATTTCCAGTCTCAGTCACCCAAGTAGGCGCATCATCTCCCTCAACAAATATTTTGAAACTGCGATCTGCAATGTCAGTGCCAGCAGTTGCTCTGACCACAAACTTATTTTCTGTTAGGTCCCCTACTTCAGTAGGTGTGCCTTGCAGTTTGCCTGTAGTGCCTAAAAACAGTCCTTTAGGTAATGAACCAGCAATTACTTGATATGACACTGAATCACCATCTCCATCACTGGCCACAAGTTGTTTAGAGTAATATGTACCCTCTGAGATTGTACCTAAATTTCCGGATGCTGTTTCCCAACTTGGTTTTGCCATTTGTAGTATTTAAGTGATCACTTGAAGTGAACTAGACCACATATACGCCATTACTACAACAAATACAATTAGGTAAAATTTAAGTTCTACCATGGGTTATCTTAATACAAAATTAAGTTATTGTAACACCTTGCGAACCAACAATGTTCCATTTGCCTGTTTGTGAATCAAAAATTAAAGTTGCCGCTTCGCCAACAGCATCCCATCTGATTTGCGTAGTCCAGTTTCCGTTGGTGTTTCCAAGTAAGGCTGGTGTAGCATTACCACCACCTGCAACTGTACCTATTTGGTTACAAATAATATATTTTATCTGACCATCTACACCGTCTGCTATTGATAGTGTCATACCACCTGAACTCATGTCTAAGAATGTAACATCTGTGGCCACAGAAATTGCATCAGTGCCTGCTGAGTCACCTGACACTGTTTCAACACTAAGTTGATTGATTCCTGTTGTGTGTATAATGTTTCCTGTGACATTTGCTACACCAACTATTTCGACACCGTCATCAATTTTAACAGCAGAAGAATCTCCATTAAAAATTCTATCTACATCTAATGTCAGAGCTGATACAGAACCTGAAACATTTAAACTATCATTTACTTGTATAGCAGTTGAGTCTCCTGAATTGATCTCATTAGTATCTAGTGAGTTGGCAGCTAATGCACCATTAACATTCATGCCGTCATCAATCTGCACCGCAGTCGAGTCATTTGAAGAAATAGCATCAACCTGTATTGCTCCAGTAACTCTTAGTGAATCATCAATAGTTACTAATGTGGAGTCAGTTGATTGTATTTGTCTGACGTCTACAATGTCAGCAGTGACATTTCCTGTAGCTGTAATATTTCTGAATCCAGCCGCATCTAATGATGAATCAACAACTACTGCTTTGGATGCCGCAACAGTACCATTTGTTATGCCATCTAACTTTTCTAAGTCTGCTTCGTTCATTGATGCTGAACCAATCACAAAAGAACCAGAAGTTGTTACACTACCTGTAGATGTGATTGTGCCGTTAGTTGATACGTTACCATTGGCAAAAAGTGCTCCTGATATGTTTACAGCGTCTGTGATTTGGATTGCTGAAGAGTCTGAGGAGTTAAGAACATTTGCATTGACTGTTGTCATTGTTGCAGTGTTTCCTTCGATACTTGCTACGATTGTTGCTTCTGAAGTATCAGTTACCGCAGTAGCATCACCAGAGGAGGTAGTTAATACTGCTTTAAATTTGTCATCACCTTCGTTCCAATAAAATGCCGCGTTGTTGCCTGCTGTGGCTCTTTGAATCAATATACCTGCATCTATGTCTGCGCCGCCTGAATTATTTTTGCTGAGTTCTAATAAATTATCTTCAATTGTAATATTTGTAGTGGCTAGTTGTGTACTATCGCCTTTAACTTCTAAATTTGCATTGATTACAACATTACCTGTGCCGTTTGGTGTGATGTTAATATCTGCGTTTGTTACGTCTGATATAAGTGCGTTTCCTGATAATGATAGACTTGATAATGATGATCCACCTAATTCTGTGTATATCTCATCAAAGTTATCATTGATCTTATCAAATGCTGTTCTTAGCGGATCACCAGTGCCGTCATTAGCCGCTGATCCTATTCCTATTGTTTGTTTTGCCATTTTAGTGTTCTCCTCTGGTTGTATTATTTATTGACTAATTTTATAAACCGGAAGTAAAAATCCACCTTTTAAAGAAAATAACACATTATATCGAGATAAAATATGATAGATATATGTATGTATTTGAGAACAACAACCTCTATCAAATTGCATCAGAGAGAATCAAAACTAGGCAAAGTTCACAATTTTAAACGCAGGAGAACAGTGTATCATTTCAAATGCGATTGTTGTGAAAATGAATTTATAAGAGAAGCTGCCATTGTTCCGTCTCATAGAGCATCAAATGATTTCCACCATGTTTGTTCTGACTGTGATGCTCAAACATTTGCACAAAAAATAGGTGTCAAATTACGCAGAATTTATAAAATAGATGCGTCTTCTACTAAAGTTAAATTGTAACTTTTGGTTCCATTCCAACCAAGTAAAATTCTCCATCCCATGCTTTGTACCATTCTTCACATGTGATGACCCATGTTTCTAAGGTGAAGTCTTCCAATAAGTCAGAACCTGGTCCTTGCCAAAATTCATCAAAGGATTCTTCAAGTGGTCCTCTAGACATGGCCAAAAATCTTTCACATTGTGGCTCAGTCATAAAATAAACTGTTTGATTGTATGTGTGGTATGGAATAACAGACTCAGAAAAATTTGCTGTCACAGTAATAAAAAAATATGTAATCGCGGTTGTAATGTTCATATTATATTTAAACACCATTATGAGATCATTTAAAGTAAATTTATTAAAATCGTATGCAAGAATGCGGTTTAAAAACCTAACAACAATCTTCCATCATCACTAACAAAGTCCATGACCCATGGTGGATCAAATGTTAAATTTATTCTCACAGGTGAGTGGCCTACTTTTTCAACAGCACTTTGAACTGATTGCGGTAATGATTCTGCTACTGGACAATTTGGTGATGTCAATGTCATTGTGATATCACATGAGTTGTCTTTGTTTACTTGGATATCATATATCAATCCTAATTCATATATGTCTATAGGAATTTCAGGATCATAAACTGCTTTTAGGTTGTCAGTTATGTCTGGATGTTTCTCATTAAAGTATTCTCTATCTATCATTCTGTATTATAGCACAAAAATTAAGAAAGAACAATCACTCCACAAGCAAGTCTTTCGCCGGAATTACCAGTTTTTATAGATTCAGCGTCTCCACCCAGACCTAAATCATCTCTGTCGGAATGTATTATAATTGACCTACCAACAACACTTCTATCACCACTAAGGTCAACTCTTTGAGCAGATATGTTTAAAGTAACAACTCCGTCATCATTAGCAATTACATTGCCTAAATCTCCAACATGGCCTTCATCTAAGTCCCCATGATCCACATTGTCCGGATTATAATGTGCTCCAGCAGTATCACATCCTCCGGACAAGTCTCCAAATTCATGTATATGAAATCCATGTTCGCCAGGCTTAACTCCTGTAATTTCTCCAGTGATTACAGTTGGGCCTCCTGGTTCTTGTGTAAATTTTATTGTGCCTTTTACAACATCTGAATGTATAAGTTCAGACGTAGCATTAACAGTTTCATTTGCTTCTGACAAACTGCTTACACTAGAACATTCACAGACCTTGGCTTTTGTTCTTTCGCATTCTTTAAAAAGCACGTGGTCTATTTTCATAATTTACTTTTTCTTTTTCTTTGCTACTTTTTTCTTTTTCTTAGCGACTTTTTTCTTTTTCTTTGCAGTAACTTTCACCGCTTTTTTCTTTGCTGGTGCTTTTGTTTCTGCTTTGTCGCCTAGTAGCCAATTCCAAATTGACATAATCATTCTCCTTTACTATTTACAAAAATGTACTTATAACGCCAAATACTGGTTGTACAACTGTTCGGCAGCTAGGTTTTTTGCTTTTGCTTCTACCTGTATGTCGAACTGTTCACCAAAACTTAGTGCCCAATCATTTACTTTTGCATTGGGCAAGAAGTCTGAATGTGCTCTTAGTTTCTGTTTTTTACAACCGCGTGCCAATAAATCCTGGATGTTGTGCATCTCAGTGTGTGTCCTATCACCTAGATCGGCAACTGCTAGGTGTTCATCACGTGAATAAGAGTAATGCAT
>MDTB01158277.1_pt1 | contig 13030 bp, 14 predicted proteins | sample 811161 | NCBI WGS metagenome assembly MDTB01 (sample SAMN05326650, study PRJNA326480) | marine metagenome | isolation source: seawater | place: Mediterranean Sea | collected 2009 | reverse complement strand
TCCTAGTTTAGAACCTAGCCATGCTTTCAGCGAAGCATGCAAAATTGCTCCAAGATTAAGTAATGATACAGTTATAATCGTGAACTCGTGCGGTGATGCTGAAAAAGATAGGGACATCTTAAAAAAAAAATTAGGAAGATATAAATGAGTTTATCTCCGATAAGTTTAGCATTCAGGCGTTGTAAAAAAGAAAAAAGACCTGCACTTCTTACCTATATAGTTGCAGGAGATCCCAATAAGAAAAAATCATTGAATATTTTAAAATCAATATCAGAAAATGCAGACATACTAGAGTTAGGCATAGGTCACTCAACACCAATTGCAGACGGCGGGCAAATTCAAACTAGCTCTTATAGAGCAATCAAAAATGGATTTAAAATGAAAGATGCTTTTCAGATAGTTAAAAGATACAAAAAAATAAAAAATTCTAAACCTGTAATTCTGATGGGTTATTACAATATGATTTATCAATATGGTGAAAATAAATTCTTGAAAAAATGTAAACAATCAGGTGTAAGCGGCCTCATTGTTGTGGATTTGCCGTGGCCTGAAAATAAAATTTTTGCAAAAAAATGCAAAAAACAATCTATTAGCTTTGTGCAACTTTTATCTCCAACAACTTCTAGATTAAGAATGAAAAAAATTATAAAAGATAGCCACGAAATGTGCTATTACATTTCAATGCTAAGCACTACAGGAGGAAAATTAAAAGTTTCTCCTAGAAAAATTTTAGAAAATTACAATAAGATCAAGAAAATAAGTAAAACAAAAAATACAGTTATTGGCTTCGGAATTACTAAAAAAACCATTGCATCTTTAAAAAAATCTGATGGGTTAGTAATCGGCTCAGAACTTTGTAAAGGAATTACAGAATCAATAAAAAAACGCCAAAATCCTGTCATAAAATTAAATAAGATGGTAAAAGAACTTAAAAGGAGAATCGTTTGAATTGGATAAAAAAAATAGCTCCAGGTATTAAATCTTTGCTTTCGCCTATAAAAAAAAGGATGGCGAAGGGAGAAAAAAGTCTTTGGACTAATTGCTCGTGTGGAAAACTAACTTTAAGAGACGAATTTGAAAAAAATCTTTTTGAATGTCCTGAATGTTCTAAAACTCATTTAATTTCATGCAAACAAAGATTTAATATATTCTTTGATGATTCAGAATACACCGTGCTTGAATACGGTATTCCACCAGAAGATCCTATTAATTTTTCTGATCCAAAAGGAAAGTATATTGATAGACTAAAGGACTCTAGAAAAAAAGTCGGTCAACAAGAGGCAATGTTATTTGCTACTGGTTGGTTAAATGCAATTCCAGTTACAGTAGGGTCGATGGATTTTTCCTTTTTTGGTGCCAGCGTTAGTCCGAGTGTTGGAGAGTGTTTTCTATCTGGTGTCCAGCACAGTATAAACAAAAAGCAACCTTTAATATTATTTGTAACTTCTGGCGGAATGAGAATGCACACTGGAATATTAAGTTTGATGCAAATGACTAGAATGACTTTAGCTTGTAGTGAACTAAAGAAAAATAATATTCCCTTTATTGTAGTAGCAGGCGGGCCTTGCCTAGGTGGGACCACAGCTTCAATGGCAAGTCTTGCTGATATAATTATTTCTGAGTCTAAAGATTTTCTTTGGGGATTCAGTGGTAAACGTATTATAGAACAAAATTTAAGAGAGAAATTAGCTGACGAGGTTCAAACATCACAATGGGTAATTGAACATGGGGGTTTAGACAAAATTGTTCCTAGAAAAGAATTGAGATCTGAAATTTATAATATTTTATCAATCCTATTGAAGGTTAAAGAAAAAGAGATTAACAATAAAGAAAATGTTAGCTCAACCGAACAGCCTCTACAAAAAACTTCAAAAGCGGTATAGTCGCAAAATTAATTTAGATTTAAATAGAATAAACAAAGTTTTAGCTAAGCTAAATTATCCTCACTTGTTTCTTCCTAACCCAATAAACGTGGTAGGTAGCGACGGTAAAATGAGCGTTCTCACATCAATCAAATATTTTTTGGAGGCAGATAGGAAAAAAGTAACAACTTTTACTAGTCCTCATCTATATGATGTCAGGCATAGGTTTTGGTTAAAAGATAAATATATTTCAACTAGTAAGATTATGGAGTTAGTAAAAAAAGTAGAAAAAACAAAATTAAAACTTACCCTCTTTGAGCTTTTAACTTGTATTTATATACTTGCTGCTAAGAATCAAAAAAAAGTATTTGCATCCTTAGTGGAAGCGGGCTTGCTATTTTTTGGAGATTCAACGAGGTTGTGGGAGTTTCCTAGAGCACAATTAATTACTAATATTAATCTACAACATTTGGATTGGTTAAAGACAAAAACTTTGGCTGAGGTGTGTAGACAGAAAGTTGGTTACTTAAGTAAAAAAACGATCATTTACATAGGTAAACAAAAGCCAAATACTTTAAGGATAATTAAGAGTATTCTCAGGAAAAATCCTAGCAAAATAGTTTATCCCTCGATATGGAACATAAAAAAGAGAAAAAGTAATTACATTTTTCAAAATAAAAAAAACGTTATTCCAATTAGATCTAAATACATCAAGAGTCAAGGATTAATGGATAATTTAGGATTAGCGATACAGGTAGCTCTGGATTTCGGAGTGAAAAAAAAAATTATTATTAAAACTATTCCTAAAATAAAATTTGAAGGCAGAATACAATATTTAAAAAAAGGTAAATTAAAAAAATTGATTAAAAGAAACGAAGAGTTGTTAGTTGACACTTGTCATTCAGAAGCAAGTGCGGAAAACTTATACAATTACCTAAAAACTTTAAAAAAGCCTATTTATGCTATCTGGGGTATGCAAAAAAATAAAATGCCTGAAAAATTTATCAATAAATTCAAAAATATTTTCAATAAGATAGTAACTGTAACAATTCCAAATGAACCTGGTGCTTTAAGTGCCAAAAAACTAAAAAAAATATGTATAAAAAATAATTACAAAACTGAAGATGCTAAAAACATTACTCAAGCAATAAAAAAATGCTCAAACTTTGGAAAAAAGACAATAGTTATTTTGGGATCTAACTATTTAATAGGACATGTCTTAAGTAAAAATTAATTAAACTTTTGCTGTTGATTTTACAAAATCCAAAAATTCTTTTTCAGGTACAAATCCGACCTTAGTTCCCAAAATTTCTGTGCCACGCATAACATGCGTGGTAGGTACTCCACGGATATTCATAGAGGTACTCCAATTTAGACCTGTGTCCTCCGTCGCTACAACTCCGAATTTTACTCCAGGTACTTTATCATTCTTTGCTATATTTTCGATGACGGGATGCAACATCTTACATGGCTGACAAAAAGATAAGGCACTAAAAGTAACACACCAAATATCTTTGCTATTGATTACTTCTTTTTCGTAATTTTTATCCGTAATTTTTATTAATTCAGCCATAGTATCTAAATAGTTATTTTTTAAAAAAAAGTCAATTAGACAGAAGAGTAAATTTTTTCAAGTTCTTCAACGTATGCGTTAATTTCATTAAGTATTGGGAGCCTTTCACCTTTACCTTCTCTTTCAAATTTTTCTCTTAAAGTATCAATTTCTGAATATGTTCTAGGAATAGTATTCCATTTTTCATTATTGGTACTTAACAATCTTTTAGCTAGATTTCTGTGAATTTCGTTAAAATCAGACTTTGGCAAAATTTCTGGTTTTTCTTCGTAGATAAGTTTTCGTCCAAAATAATGTAAGCGCTTATCTTTAAATTTATCTAACACAGATAGTTTTTTTTTCCATTCTGCTTCATGAAACAAAGGCATAATTTTATTATCCTGGGTGCTTATAAAATTTGTATAAATACTCTCTTCTTCATAAATGTCTTCTTGGGACTTAGAAGCCTCCTTTTCCTCTGCTTCCTCTTGAAGAATTGCAGTCACATTTTCAGTAAATTTATTATTATTTTTAATCATTTTTGCTCTTTCAGATAGCTTATAAGCTCCAATTTTTTTGTACTCATCGAAAAAATCACCGTAAGAAGGATTCATTATTACTGGATGCTTGTTGTGTCTCACAGTTCTAAGTATTTTGGGATTTTTTGCCATGGCATCCTTTAAGGCAGGGATGGACATTTTTAAATAAATACTAGGATCATGTTTAAGATCAAAACATTTTGCCCACTGATATTTTGGGTGCTGGCAAACAAAAGTTTGAACAAATGGTCTACTTTTTCCGTAAAAATATTCATTAGTACAAAAATAAAGTTCTTTTTTAATTATTTCTAATGAATTGTTTTTGTCTGTAGTTAATTGACTTGCTTTCCAAACATTTGGGGCCTTATCATGAATTATTTTTGCAATACCCAATGTTGCAACAACATCTCCGATTGCGCTATGTGCGTCTCCATGTTCTATTCCATTAAGAGGTGCTATTTGATCTAATTTATAAATGGCATTACCTTTTTCGCTAATTGGATTTTTAATAGTATCTGGATAATAAAGGTTTGCCGCTCTAGCTAACCCAAGAAGATCGCCTCTAGTGTTGCCGTTAGTAATCGTTAAGTAAGGATATTCTAAAGTTTTGAATAGTGTACTTCTCAAAAATTCCTCATCGAAATCAATACTATTAAATCCTATATAAGTTGCTTTTCCCCAACGTTGTAATACTCCTACGAATTGTCTTATCATTTGATAATGTGAGAGATTAGAAGTTTTTAAAATTTTTGGAGAGGATTTGTTGACAATCAAACTCATCGCTTCAGGAATTATTCCTGGGCTCAATCTACACCTGGCTTCATAACGATCTAACTCCTCTAAATTATCATTAGCAAGTATAGCTCCTATCTGAATTATTTGCCCCCAAAATTTATTTGAAGAACTAGTTTCAAAATCATAAAAAACAAAATTAGACATTAATAGATTAGATTATTTTAAGACTTTAATTTTATCAGAGTTTTGTTCAACAGTTTCTTTTACTGAACCAGGATCTTTGATGTTATTTAAAGTGTTCATTATTGAACGAGCGTCTCTTCCGAAAACATCTGTTGTAGTCATAGCTTGCTCTAATTTCTTTCTCAAATCTAGAATACCATCAAAATGCTTTTCAAATCTTCGTGATATAAGTTTTAAATCATTATAAATCTGAGTAGCATGTTTTTGAACTTTAAGAGTTTGAAAACCCAAGTGATATGATTGTAATAAAGCAGATAATGTATTGGGTCCTGCAATTGTGATCTTGTACTTAGTCCTTAGTTCTTCAAGCAAAAGCTGCTTCGTTTTTGGATCTCTGTAACTTGAAAGTTCTGCAAATAATCCCTCTGTTGGTGCATAAACGATTGCAAAATCTGTTGTCTTTGGAGGAGCAATATATTTAGAACTAACTGCTTTAGCCTTAGATCTGAAAGCAGCAGCTAGATCTTTTCTTGCGTCTGCTAAGGCATCTTTATCTTTTTTTTGGTAAGCATTATCGATTTCTTTAAATTTTTCAATAGGCCAATGACTATCAACTGGCACCAGAACATCTTGGAGTTTAATAGCGAACTCAACGTTGTCACTAGTTTCCTCAGGTTTCATTTTAACATTTTCAATGTACTGAGATGCTGGAAGTAAATCTTTTAAAATTGAAGCTAGGGAAAATTCAGCCAAGACACCATATTGTTTAACCCCGGCTAAAATTCTACTAAAGTTATCCTGACTTTTGTTTAAAGCTTCAACTTGTTTATTAAAAACACCCACTTTTTCATCTACTCTGGTTAAGGCTCCAGTCATGTCTTTTGCTATATCCTTTGACATGTGGCCAAAGGACTGACTGAAAGATTCTTTGAACAAATTAAATTCATTTTTAAAAGCTTGCTCGGTATTTATCGTTTTGTCTGGTTTGTTTTTTAATAAAAACAGAATTATCCCAATATTTATGATTATTAAAATAAAGATTAAAATTATAAGTAGCGAATCCATTAGTAACGTTTTACTATAGTATTAGACAGATGAAAAATAAAACATTGGGCATAATCATACTTTTGCTTGGAGTTGTTATGATATTTAGTGAACATGAAAGGGCTTGGATTGTATCGGCTATACTAATTGGCATAGGAAGTGGATTATTTTTTTGGCGAAATTGAAAAGATTTTATGTGTGGAAGGTATGTGATTACTAAACCAGTAACAAAAACGACAAATTTTGTTAAAACTAACATCAAAGTAGAGAATGGTGACAACTATAACGCTCATCCTACCCAAAAACTCCCAGTTATAAAACCTTACACAAATGGAAAAGCTCTCGAAATTTGCAAATGGGGTTTGGTGCCTGAATGGTCAAAAAAAATGGAAAACTTTAAACCTTTAATTAATGCTAGAGTTGAAACTTTGATGGAAAAAATTACTTTTAAAAATCTTGTTCAAACATCAAGATGTCTTGTGATAGCAGATGGTTATTACGAATGGAGAAGAGAGGAAAAGGAAAAGTTGCCATACTATTTTACAAAAGAAGATAATAGTTTAATGTTATTTGCTGCAATTCATCAAAATGATCAATTCTGTATAATTACGAGAGAGGCAACGACTGAAATTAGTAAAATACATCATCGAGAGCCTATGATTATTAATAAAAACCAAATTTCAAATTACTTAAATTTAAAAAAAGAAGCTTTAAGTGTTTTGAACAATATAAAGCCTCCTAAAATTAAATTTCATCAAATTAGTAAAGATGTTAATAATCCTAAAAATAATGACCCCAGGTTGATAAAGGCAGTATAAATTTTCATACTTTTGACACAACTTGCTAAAAATTTATAGAAAGAAACAAATTTAATCCTCTTTAAGATCATAATTGAAACAATTTTGAAACAATCTTTAATCAAATTAATTTTTTATACTTTTTTTATATGAAAACATTAATGATACTAGCTTCGTTAATTCTTTTAACTAATTGTGCAGGCGGAAAAATTAGTAAAATTTCGCTAGGTAAGAAATGCACTATTGCAGATTCAAAACAGCTTCAGGAGTCATCTTACATTTGGTTTGTAAGCTCTGATGCGCTTCCTAATTTTGATAAAAGAATAAACAAGAAAAATTGTCTCGATAGCTAATTAGATCTCATAAATCTTCTAATTTGTGATAATAAGGGATATTAATTTATCCCTTATTATTCGCATGAATAACCTAAAAAAAAATAAATTTATAAAAATAGTCACATTTACTATTCTAATCCTTGGTTATATGTGTTCTTTAAATTCTATGGAAAAAAGACCTTACCACCACATTTATGAGGGAGATAAGCTTGTAGGTTTTAGAAATCTACCCGCCGATGTTCCTACCTGGGGTAAAAAAAAATGGCCCTGGTCAAAATGGTCAAAACTAAAAAAAGAAATAAATACTTACGTACCTGAAGAATATCTTTTATCCAAAAAAGAAATTCTAGAAAATATTGAAAGAATGAATAATGTTCCATCCATTCAATGGCTGGGTCATAACGGTTGGTTAATAAGAAATTTACAAGGCAAAAATATATTATTTGATCCAGTGCTAGGCGATACAATCGGTCCTATGAGTCTTTTTGGAAGTAAACGCTATACGCCGGTACCTTTAGAATTAAATGAATTGCCTAAAATTGATATCTTAATAATTTCACATCACCATTTCGATCACAGAGACTACCGGACACTACGTGGTATTAAAAATAAAAAAGATATTGAAATATTTGTGCCTTTAAGATCAAAAAACTTTTATAAATCTTTGGGATATAAAAAAATAAACGAGCTAGATTGGGATGAGTCAAAAAAGATTGGTAATTTAAAAATTTCTGCAAAAACTTCATATCATTGGTCGAAGACTGGATTATTTGATAGAAATGAAACTTTGTGGTCATCATATCTTCTTGAGTGGAGTGGTAAAAAAATTTGGCTGGGTGGTGATAGTGGTTTCATTAAGAAAATTTTTGATAATGTGGGTGAAAAAATTGGTGGTATTTCTTTTGCTATTTTAGGAATCGCAGCATACGATTTCAAAGCGCTAGGATTTGACCGTACTTTTATGCACACCAATCCCAAAGAAGCCTTAGAAATGGGAAAAAGTTTAAAAGCAAAAAAAGTAATTGGTTCACATTTTTTAACTTTTGTACTTTCTTTAGAAAAAGTTTTGGATCCACCAAAATTATTTAAAGAAGCCGCTGAGAAAGTTGGCTACAAAAAAGAAGATGCAGTTATATTTAAAATTGGTGAAATTAAAAAACTTGATGAATTAATTAATTAGACTTTCTTTTTTTTCTCTCTCTGTCCAATAAATTTGTTAAACTATCAACTAGAGCATCTGAAAATTTAAATATTTCACTAGATTTGTATTCTGTTGAAGTATTTTTTTCCGGATTAGTTTTATCTTCTACCACAATTCCTGAGTCAGGATTATTATCTTTAATATAAATAAGCATTAGCCAATCTTCGTCTGGGGCATCGTCCCATTTTATAAAAATTTCTCCATTCTCAAATCTTCTATCTATCGTTCTTAAAATGCTTAAATATTTTGGTATCCATCTTTTATTGATTTGAAAAACTGCTGAGTGAGCACTTCTAAAATAACTTTCAAGTGCAAATTCTATTTTTTGTCTTTCAAAATTATATTGCTTTTCTTTTTCCAAAAGAACAGATCGATCATCACCTTCCTTGACATCTACCCCAAGCGCTTTTACCCTCTCAGCTATCTTTTGGTCTCTTATTTTTTGATATTTTTCTTTAATTTTTTCAATACGCTCTTGAACACTTGCATAAGAGTCTCTCTCTTGACTTAAAACATATTTGTCTAGTTTTTTTAACTCAAGTTCTTCGCGTCTACGGAACTGTTCAATTTTCTTTTGTAATTTAATTTGCTCTAAGAATTTTCTTTGTTTTTCAGCTTGTTCTTTTCTAAGAAGCGCTTGATCATATTTTATAAAAGATTTTACGTCTCTCTCTCTTTCCTTTTCTAATTTAATTTCCTCTCGAAGTTCTCGTTGTTTTTCATCAACGGCTAATTGCTTTTCTAATTTAAGTTTTTTTATACTTTCAGCTTTTTCTTTTTGCATTTCCCTAACCTTCTCTGCTCTCTTCCTATCGTCTTCTTTAGCCTTTATAGCTTTAAATTCATCAATTTTATTAGCAATTTTTTGAAAAAAACCTTGGATTGTCTTATCCAAACTAAAATTAAATTTAAAACTTGGTGTTAATTTGTCTTGAAATCTAATTATTTTAAGAAATATACTTTTTGAACTATTTTTATTTTTTGTTTTTTTATATTTTTTCTTTTTTGATCTAATTATTTTCTTCTTCCTTTTTGTAGGCCGAATATTTTTTAATTTTCTTCTTTTTGTTTTCTTTATAGTTCTTTTTTTAATTTTAATTTTTTTTTAATTTTTTTTTCTTTTTTTTCATGTCCTGTATTTAAATAAATAACAGGTTTTATGAATAAATATAGTCTCTTCGATTACTAGGAATTGCGTCAAAGTTCTTCACAAGCTGTAATTGAAAAACAACAATATCTCTGTATTTAAAAGCAGATGCACAACTTGCTAGATAAAACTCCCAACACTTAACAAATTTTTCACCAAATAGGTCTTTTACTTCTGATCTTTTGCTCATAAATCTTGATAACCAACCCTCTAGAGTTTTATCATAATGTCTAATTAAAGTTTCTATATCATTTACAATTAGACCCGTTTTTTCTATTGGACTAATTAAATCGCTTAAAGATGGAACTATTCCCCCTGGAAAAATATATTTCTGTATAAAAGGAGCTGGCGGCTGAGGGTGATCTATAGAGCCTATGGTGTGGACTAAGCCTATACCATCATCTTTTAATAAGTCATTAATTTTTTTGAAATAGGTTTTATAAAACTTTTTGCCAATATGTTCCGCCATGCCCACACTAACTATCCTGTCAAATTTTCCTCTAGCGTATCTATAATCAGTTAGCTCAAACCTTACTTGATTATCTAAGTTATGTTCTTTTGCTTTTTCCTTACAATATTTAATTTGATTTTCACTTAAGGAAATTCCCAATACTTCACATTGTTTTTGTCTCGCAATTTCAAACGCTAACCCACCCCAGCCACATCCTATGTCTAGTAATTTTTGACCTGGTTTAATATTTAATTTTTTAATTATATGATCTAATTTATTTTGTTGAGCTTGCTCGAGAGTATCATTTGAGTTTTTAAAATAAGCACAACTGTACTGTCTATGCTTTTTATCGAGAAAAATATCGTAGAGTTTTTCTCCTTTTTCTCCTCCAACATCATAATGACTTTGTACGTCTCTCTTTGATTTTAAAGGAAAATTATAATTACTTACAAATCTCCATAATTGTAATATTTTTTTTATTATATAAGCTGAAGTAGTAATTTCTTTTCTTCCAACATTTTTAAATGCAAGATCTAAAAATTCACTCAAAGTGCCATTTTCAATTATTATTTCATCATTCATGTAGGCTTCGGGGAAAGATAAGTCAGGATTGATAATTAATTTCCAATCAAGATTTTTTTTAAGCAACTTTACTGTTATGGGTTTTTCTTTTCTTGGTTCTCCACATATATATTTTTGTCCATTATGATCGACCAATATAATTCCATCTTTTTTGAAAATTTTTGAAAATAGTCTAGCTACTAACATTATTTACGCTGCAATTCCTTTGTTGGGTATAAAATCTAGAGTTTCTAATTTAGACAAAAGTTCTTCTTGTTTCTCTTGAGATAATAAAACCAATGGAGGCAAGATATTCTTATACTTTTTATCTTCTACTGACATAAAGGTATGCAAAGCTGAAATTAAATTATACTTATCAAATGTTTCTCTTACTGAAATTAATTTCGTGTTTAACGTTTGTGAAGATTTGTTTTCAAAATCATCGAATACTTTTCTTGCGAGTGTATGAGTAACATTAGTAATTGCTGAAATACATCCTGCACAACCAGATTCTAAACTTTTTAATTTAGTCTCTGAACCAGGAAAAACTAAGAAATTAGGAATTTTTAATTTTTCATAAAGATTGTAGCTGGAGTCTTTTACTCCAATTATATTTTTCGGCCAATCAGAAACTAGTTTTTTTACAAATTCAGGAGTAAATAAAAATGAAGATAATTTTTCAAAATTATACAAGATAATTTTAATTTTTGGTTCTTTATGAATTATATTTTTATAAAAATTATACACTCCTTCTTCTGAGTTGCCTTTACCGTAAGCGGGAGGCATAATTAAGAAAGTGTCAAATTTGTATTCCATTCCGTAGCGAATCAAATCAATATTTTCTTTTAAAGAGTTGTTTCCCGTTCCCAAATAAAATTGATTTCTTAATTTATTGTGAGCTATTTTTGATATAAAATCTTTCTTCTCTGAAATTGAAATATATTGACTCTGCCCAGTAGATCCGAAAAAGAAAACTCCGTGAAGACCGTTTTTAATAATTTTTTCTGCATGAGATATAGTAGATTCAATATCAAGGGACAAGTCGTCCTTTATTATACTCAATCCTGCTGCGTAAACTCCCCTCTTAATCATATTTTGACCCAATTTTTAAATAAAGTTACTATAAATTATTAGAAATGAAAATACTTACTATTAATCAGAGATTCGGAATGGGAGACATGGTGATTCTGCTTCCTTATATTCATGCTATTTCCAAAAAATTTAACACCCCAGTAAGTCTTTTGGCTAAAGAAAGTTCAAGAGCTTCTGATTTATTCGCAGAAGATAAATATGTTAATGAGATTATTACTTTAGATAAAGAAAAAGATGGATTGGGTGGATTTTTTAAACTTTCCAATGAATTAAAAAAAAGAAACTTCGATAAAGTTTTTATTTTTAACAACTCTTTAAGATATAATTTAGTGTCTAGGTTTTCAGGTATTAAATCTATTTATCAATATCCTTTTAGTTTTAGAAAAAATAATATGGTACTTGCTGCTAAAACTTTCACTGAAAATTTAATTGAGCAAGATGTTTCAACTGAACCTACTTTAATAATTAATAAATCTTCTGACAACTTTGATAAGAATTATAAACATATTTTATTTGGGGTTTCTGCATCTGGGCCAACGAAGATTTGGGATATCAAAAATTATATAAAATTAGCTGAAGAAATATCAAAAAAAGTAAAGTGTAAATTTTATATAGCGGCTGGACCTAATGACATTAATTTAATTAAAAAGTTTAAACAGTCAAATATTGGAAAAGACTGTGTTTCATTTGAAAAACTAAGTATAAAAGAAACTCTTCCTATTATTAAAAATTGTGATTGTTATATTGGAAATGATACTGGATTTGGACACCTCTCCGTTGCTTTAAAAATAAAGTCTCTGATAATTTTTATGGATACACCTATAAAAGTATATGGTCGTTATGCTCCATCACTTATGTCAACAGTAGAGCCGGAAGGTGAAAAAGAAAGCACAGTGCACAATACACTAGGTAAAAACTCCATTTCCTTTAACGAAGTCTTAGAAAAAACTAGAAATTTAATTCTTTAAACAAGCTCTTTTAACAACTTTTCTTTTGCTTCATTTACTAATTTACTGAGTTCCTCAGTATTTACGTCTCTGTTAACATCAGGATGAATTTTTTTTTGCAACTTTGCTGCTGCTTTTATAATATCTTTTTTTGTACATCCCCTTTTTAGTCCAAGAAGTTTGAGGGCATCATCTGAGCTCACGCTTGTTGATCCTTTAGAACCAAATTGCCCTTGAGAAAATCTACCTGAATTTTTTAAAAATTGAATTAACCTCCAAAGTTGCAACATTTGAAAAGCAGTAAGTCCTTTTATCTTTAATCCTGTAAGCAGAATTAATAAAAATGGAAGCGAGAATAAATATTTTCCGCCTAGTGTTAGCAAAGTTGCTAAAGCTAAAGATAGTAATACAGCTAATCTTTTTAAAAAATGAGCAATTTTCTTGCTGCTTGTTTTTGCAAACCAGCTAAGAATTAAATAAATAAAGACAAAGATGATAGTTCCAACTAAAAACAAATTCATATATTACTCTTTTCTTAAATGAAGATACCAAAACTAGCTAAAAAACCAATAACCAAGAATGTC
>MDTB01144202.1_pt1 | contig 13031 bp, 12 predicted proteins | sample 811161 | NCBI WGS metagenome assembly MDTB01 (sample SAMN05326650, study PRJNA326480) | marine metagenome | isolation source: seawater | place: Mediterranean Sea | collected 2009 | reverse complement strand
CTGTATATCTATTTGAACGTTTTGATTTAAAAAAAAGTTTAAATCAGATTTGGTTAATTCTTGTAGTTTTTCCATTTTTATTTTTTATCACTTATTATAATTTTTTACTAATGAAATATTTTCATTATTAACGAAATAATTATATAAGCTAATTCTGTTTTTAATATTTTTTTTTAAATTTTTTTTGTGCAATTAGTAATTCTTTTTTATCATTTATACTGTAAAAATAACCTTTGTGTTCATATCCAATTAAAAGTTTTTTTTTTGCTAAAATTGGTAAAAAATTATTTTCTAATTCCATATTATTTGTAGAATATTTTTTAAAAAAACTTTTTTTTAAAATATAATTTCCAATATTGATAGGATGCTGAAATGGAGGTTTTTCAAGAAATCCTTTTATAATACCTTTGCTATTAGCTACTATATGACCGTATTGAGAATTTTTTTTAAACATTGTAACTATTGCTTTCTTTTTTTTATTCTTTTCAAATTTTTTATAAACCAATTTTAAATTTATATTTGATAAATCATCACCGTAAGCTACAAAAAAATTTTCTTTCAAAATATACTTTAAAGATTTTTTGACTCGCATTAACTTATTAGTATTTTTTCCTGCATCAAACAAAGTTATATTTATCTTTTTAGGATTAATTTCTTGCTCATTAAAATTTTTTTTTAAAATTTGAAAACCATATTTTAATTTTTTTTTTTTTGAATTAAAAAATTTTGTAAAATATTTTTTTTTTAAACCTAATGGTAAAATAAAATGATTTAAGCCAAACTTTCTAAAATGATTAATTATATGCAGCAGTATGTACTCATTATTGAGTTTTGATAATTGTTTAGGTGGCTCTTTTATAGTAGAAAATCTTGACCCTGACCCTCCAACTAAAATTATCACTGATAATGATTTATTTTTAAATATCATATGCTTGCATAATTAACACATATATATTATTTAGCAAAATATCTCATAATATTGTATGAAGCTCATACCGAACCATTAAATAATGAATAAAAATTTGGCTATCACTGTCCTTACATGGAATGATTGGGAAAATACCACGAAATGCTTGGAAAGTATTTTTCAAAATACCTATAAATATTTTGATGTAATTCTTGTAGATAACAATTCTGAAGAAATGCATATTAATAAAATTATTGATTGGGCAAATAATAAATTAAAAGTGGAAGATGAAGAATTTACATTCAATCCAAATAAAAAAATTGAAATTGTTAATGTAAATAAAAGTTTAAAGTTAAGTAAAAAGGGTGAAAGAAAAATTTATTTAATTAGTAGTAAAGAAAAAAAAAATGAGAGATGGTCAGTTAATCTTGGGTGTACTGCGGGAGTAAATTTAGGATATGAATTTAGTTTACAAAATAAATACGACTATATAGCGAGAATAGATTGTGATTTTATTATAACAAAAAATTATATCGAAGGTATGATAAATACTTTAGAAAATAATTATGAAATAGTAGCAGCGTCGCCTAAAATTAATCATGGCTATTTAAAAAATACTATATGGTGGGCAGGATTCAAAATAAGTCCGTTTTATTTAAAGTTCCAAAAAACAATGAATTTAAAAAAAAAAAGAAATATAGATGATAATTCATTGACTGGAATTATTTATAGTGATGTTGTTTGTGGTTGTTGTTCATTTTATAGATCAGATATTTTAAAAAAAACTGGTATTGGCGATGAAGATTTTTTCTTTGGGCCTGAAGACACTGAATTGTCACATAGAATAAAAAAATTTGGTAAAATTGCAGTTAACCTAGATTTAAAAACTTATCATAAATTAACATCAAGCTCTAAAGTATCTGGCTGGCTTTCAAGAAGCTATTACGAAACCAAAGGTTTTCTGTTATTAATTCAAAAAACTGGTAGTTGGCTGGACAAGTTTATCGGATATCCATATTTTATTTTGAGAATTCCTTATTTTATGATTTTAATGACTTTAAAGTTAAGAGAAAAAGATCGTGTCATCGGTTTTTGTCTTGGTTGCATGGATTTTTTTTTCAATATTAAGTCTAAATAACTGGTGCGGCCAGAGAGACTCGAACTCTCATGAGCTAAGCTCACACGGCCCTCAACCGTGCCTGTCTACCAATTTCAGCATGGCCGCTTTTCTGCGGCAGAATAAGTGAATGACAACTATCTTTCAAGTTGATAGATTAAGCCATGGAATTTACTGCTGATATAAAAAAGGCAACTGCACCAATTTATGAGAAGATTTCAAAGGCATTGCCTGAAATTGAATGGCCTACTTTTGCACCTTATATTTATAAAATTAATAAACTTAAAAAAGAAAAAAATGCAGTAATTCTTGCACATAATTATCAAACTCCAGAAATTTACCATGGAGTAGCAGATTTTTCGGCGGACTCTCTAGCACTTGCAGTTGAGGCGTCAAAAACAAAGGCTGATATTATTGTAATGTGTGGAGTTCATTTTATGGCTGAAACTGCAAAACTAATGAATCCTAAGAAAAAAGTATTATTGCCTGATATGAGTGCGGGATGTTCCTTATCATCATCAATAACAGGTGCAGACGTAAGAAATTTAAAAAAAAAATATCCAGGTGTTCCAGTTGTATCGTATATTAATACATCAGCAGATGTGAAAGCTGAGACAGATGTTTGCTGTACATCGGCAAATGCTGTTAAGATAGTCAATTCTTTAGGAGTAAAAAAAGTAATATTTTTACCTGATGATTATTTGGCAAAATATGTAGCCTCTCAAACAGATGTTGAAATAATTTCTTGGAAAGGAACGTGCGAAGTTCATGAGCAATTTAATGACGAAGAAATTAGAGAAATTAGAAAAAATAACCCTGGGATAAAAGTGATAGCACATCCAGAATGTCCTCCGGATGTAATTAAGGCAAGTGATTTTACAGGATCGACGAGTGGAATGATCAAATATGTCAAAGATAATCAACCTGAAAAAGTTATGATGGTAACTGAATGCTCAATGAGTGATAATGTTCAGATAGATAACCCAAATGTTAAATTCATAAAACCATGTAACTTGTGTCCACATATGAAAAAAATTACATTACCTAAAATTTTAGATTGTTTACAAAATGAGACAAATGAAATTGTTATGAGTAACAAAATAATAAAAAAAGCGAAAGACTCCGTTTTAAGAATGGCTAAAATTGGTCGTTAGATCAGTGGAAAAATTAAATCAAAAATATATTAATTCTATTGTAAAGCAATCTCTTATAGAAGATTTAAATCCAAGAGGTGATGTAACAACAAACTTATTAAAGTTTAAAAATAAAATAATTAAAGCAAAAATAATTGCTAAACAAAATGGAATCATTTCAGGTATGGATTTTTGTAAAACTGCATTTAAGCTTGTGGGTAAGGAAACAGTTTTTAAATCTAAAATCAAGGATGGTAAGAAAATTAAAAAAAATAAAACTATTGCAGAAATTAAAGCAAAAGCAAAAACTATTTTAACAGCAGAAAGAACAGCTCTTAATTTTCTTAATCATGCCTCAGGAATATCAACTTTTACAAATCAATTTGTAAAAAAAGTTGGTAATAAAACTAAAATTTGTTGTACTAGAAAAACTACTCCTAATTTAAGATTATTAGAAAAATACGCTGTTAAAAAAGGAGGTGGCTATAATCATAGATACAATTTAAGTGATGAAGTTTTAATTAAAGAAAACCATATTAGTTTAAATTCTGATATAAAGGGATTAATTAAAAAAGCATACAAGAAAAAAAAAATAATTACTGTTGAGGTTGAAAATATAAAACAACTCAATCAGATTATTAATCTAAAATTTAAAAGAATACTTTTCGATAATATGAATATTTCACAGCTTAAAAAATGTGTAAATTTAAGTAAAAATAAATATGAAACAGAGTATTCTGGAAATGCAAACTTAGAAAATGTAAAAAAAATTTCTAAAACTGGTGTTGATAGAATATCTGTCGGATTAATTACTCATAGTTCAAAATCTTTTGACTCAAGTTTGTTAATCTCTAACATACCAATCATCTTGTAAAGAAAAATTTTCAAATATTCTTTTATAACCTTTTGATAAAAGTAGATTATAAATTTTTTCTCTTTTATTTGTATACATATGTTCACAAGTTATGAATTTAAATTTATATTTATCGTGATTTAAATTTTCTAATATTTCAAATTCACTTCCTTCAGTGTCAATTGAAAGATAATCTATTTCACTAGGGGAATTATTTTTTTCAAATAAATCGTTTAACGTTATTGTATTCACTTTATAGCGATTACCTTTTTTTCTTGTATGTCCCATTTTATCAAGAAGAGAAAATTTTGTTATAGTAGAGTGCTCTGGTATACTTGTTTCTATGAACTCAAGTTGCTCATTTGATTTGTTCCAAACACATAAACTTTCTATTATGCAGTTTCGATTATTTTTTAACTCTTTCTGAAAATTTACTGCTGGCTCGCATAAGATTCCTTTCCATCCAAATTTTTTTTCCATTAAATAAGTATTGCTAAGGTACTTTCCATTTGCAGCACCAAATTCAACAAAATATCCATTTTTTTTAAAATCTAAATATTGCAATACAAATAAATCCATCGGGACTCTATTTTTTTGTGACTCAGAAAATGGAATATTTTTTATATATTCAGTTATGCTACTTAATTTTTTTATATGTGGAAAAACCTCAAAATGTCTTATTAGTTCTTTATTATTTAATGATTTTTTATAATATTTATTTGATACTACTCTTAAACTAAACAAACTAAAAAAAAAATTAATTGATTTTTTTAAAATATTTTTAAATTTAATCATTTTTACTAATTTGAGCTTGAGCTGCTGCAAGTCTAGCTACTGGTACTCTATATGGCGAGCACGATACATAGTCTAATCCTGCTTTACAACAAAAATGAATACTTTTTGGGTCTCCTCCATGTTCGCCACATATACCTAATTTTATTTTTTTATTTTGTTTTCTACCTTTTGTAGTTGCTATTTCAATTAAATCTCCAACTCCTTCATCTATTGAAATGAATGGATCTATATCAAAAATTTTATTTTCTATATAGTCATTTAAAAATTTTCCACTGTCATCCCTGCTCAATCCAAAAGTAGTTTGGGTTAAATCGTTAGTTCCAAAGCTAAAAAAGTCAGCATGCTTTGCAATGTCTTTTGCTTTTAACGCTGCTCTAGGGAGCTCAATCATTGTTCCAACTAAGTAATCTAATTTAATTTTATTTTCTTTTTGAACTTGTTTAGCAACTCTTATGACTAAATTTTTCATTATTTCAATCTCTGCTTCGGTAGAAACAAGAGGTATCATAATTTCAGGTACTATTGATTTATATTTTCTTTTCTTACACTCAACTAATGCCTCAAATATCGCTTTACATTGCATTTCATAAATTTCTGGAAAGGAAATTCCAAGTCTACACCCCCTATGTCCTAACATTGGATTATGCTCATGTAATTCATTAATTCTTGATTGAACTTCATTAACTGATAATTTTGTTACATGTGCAACATCTTTAATTTCTTTTTCATTTTTAGGTAAAAATTCATGTAATGGGGGATCTAACAATCTTACAGTTACTGGTAGACCATTCATAATTTTAAAAATTTCAATAAAATCATTCTTTTGATGAGGTAAAAGTTTTTGCAATGCTTTGGCTCTATCATCAAGTGTTTTAGACAAAATCATTTCTCTAACAGATAAGATTCTATCTTCATCAAAAAACATATGTTCTGTTCTACATAAACCAATTCCCTCTGCACCAAAATCTCTTGCAGTTTTAGTATCTAACGGTGTTTCAGCATTAGTTCTAACTTTTAACTTTCTATAAGCGTCTGCCCAACTCATTATTTTTGAAAAGTCTCCAGAAATTTCAGGCTTGATTGTGGCTACTTCACCTAAAATAATTCTACCTGTAGATCCATCGATAGTAATAATCTCTCCTTCTTTAATCTCTTGTTTAGAGGTCTTAAATATTTTTTTTTCATAATCTATTTCAATTTCACTTGAGCCTGATACACAAGGACGCCCCATACCTCTTGCTACAACAGCAGCGTGACTAGTCATTCCTCCTCTTGCTGTAAGAATCCCTTTTGCAGCGTGCATGCCATGAATATCCTCTGGAGAAGTTTCTACTCTAACTAAAATTGTATTTTGCATCATACCGTTTAATCTTTCAGCTTCATCAGAGGAAAAAACTACTTTTCCACTAGCAGCGCCCGGAGATGCAGGCAAACCTTTTGCTATGACATCAATATTACTTTTTTCATCTAAGGTTGGGTGTAGTAAACTATCTAAAGAATTAGGATCAATTCTTAAGACAGCTTCTTTTTTTAAAATTAATTTTTCCTTAACCATATCAACAGCAATTTTAACTGCTGATTTTGAAGTTCTTTTTCCTGATCTTGTTTGTAACATCCATAATTTTTTATTTTCAACAGTAAATTCAACATCTTGCATATCTTTAAAATATTTTTCTAAAGTATAGAGGATATTTTTTAGTTTCTTGAAAACATCAGGCATTACCTCCTCCATTGACAACTCTTTTACACCTGCATCTATTCTTGCTTTTTTTGTTATGTATTGTGGAGTTCTGGTGCCAGCAACAACATCTTCTCCTTGAGCATTTATTAAATACTCACCATAAATTTCATTTCTACCATCGGATGGGTTTCTTGTAAAAACTACTCCAGTAGCACAATCATTTCCCATATTTCCAAAAACCATCGATTGAATATTTACTGCCGTTCCCCAGTCAGAGGGTATTTGATTTAATTTTCTATAAACCTTTGCTCTATGACTCTCCCATGATAAAAATACAGCACTTATAGCACCATACAGTTGATCAAATACATTCTGTGGAAAATTCTTTTTTGTTTTTTCTTTTACAACATTTTTAAAATCACTTATTAAAGCATCCCAATCATTCTCGTCTAGATCAGTGTCTAACAATACTCCTTTGGTTAGTTTATAATGCTCAATCAATTCTTCAAAATTATAACTATCAACATTTAAAACAACATTACTATACATTTGTATGAATCTTCTATAACTATCTTTCGCAAAACGCATATTTGAAGTTTTTTTTGCAAGAGCCAAAACTGTTTTATCGTTTAATCCTAAGTTTAAAATTGTATCCATCATTCCAGGCATTGAAACTCTTGCTCCAGATCTAACAGAAACTAATAAAGGATTCTTTAAATCTCCAAATTTTTTTCCAGATTCTTTTTCGATATTTTTAAGCTCGATATCGATGTCTTTTAGAATTTTCTTTTCTATTTTTTTTTTATTTCTATAAAAAAGTTCACAAACTTTTGTTGAAATAGTAAATCCAGAAGGAACTGGTAATCCCATTTTTCCCATTAAGGCTAAATTAGCACCCTTGCCTCCTAAAAAATTTTTAGGATTTTTTATTTTTTTTGCATATTTGGATTTAAAATTTATGACTAACTTATTCACTATATGCTCTCAATTTTTGAAAAATTTATATAATTCTCGAACGTTGTACATAACATTTGCAAAAGTTCCAAACGATTTTTTCGGATAGTTAAGTCCTGATCATTTACAATAATATTATCAAAAAACTCAAAAATTGGCTTTTTGGCAGATGCAAGATTTTTTAATGTTTCGTCATAATTTTCTTCATCGTCTCTGCTAATATTTAAAAAATACTTTCTTAATTCTTTTATTTTTTTATAAAGATTTTTTTCATACTCACTTTTAAAGATACCTGGATCAGTTGTTTTCGAAAGCTCTACTTCTTGCGTTTTCGTTTCACTATCTAAAATATTCGATGTTCGTTTATAGCTTGAAATTACATCTTGACCTAAATCTTTATTTATAACTTTATTTATTGCAAAAGATTTTCTGAAAATTTTATTTAAACTATCTACTCCAAAACTTGCTAAACCTGAATTAATTATATCACTTCTGATATTTTTCTCTTTCATATAATATTTTAATCTTTCAAATAAAAATTCAGTCAATTCTTTGGAAACTATCTTACCATCAAACTCAAAGCCTTGTTCTTGATAAAGAAGTAAAGAATAATTTATCAAGTCATTAATTTTAAATTCCTTGTTATTTTCGATTATTAGTCTGATAATTCCTAAGGAAGCTCTTCTTAACGCAAAAGGGTCTTTGGAGCTTGTGGGTTTTAAATTTTTTCCGAAAAATCCCACTAAGGTATCTAACTTGTCTGTTAAAGATAGAGCCAAGCTAAACAGTTTTTTGGGTGTTTTGCTCTCTAGTCCATTTGGCAAATAATGTTCTCTAATTGCTAGCGCAATATCTTTTTCAAAACCTTGCTCCTCTGCAAAATAACCTCCCATTACTCCTTGGAGCTCAGGAAATTCTCCAACTAAATCTGAAGTTAAATCAACTTTGCAAATAGAACATGATAATTCAATTTTATCTTTACTAATTAATAATTGATCTGAAATAATGGCTCCAAGCTTTCTCATTCTTTGAATTTTATCAAAATAGGAACCCAAACCTTTAAAATAATTAACTTTTTTTAGCTTAGAAATTTGTTTAACTAAATTTTGAGATTTGTTTTTATTCCAAAAAAATTCAGCATCATTTAATCTTGCTTCTACTACTCTTTCATTTCCTAATTTAATAAATCCCTTTTTATCCTCATTGTTAGTAACAACTAAAAATTCATTTGAAATATTATTTTTGTTATCAAATGTCGGAAAATATTTTTGATGATGCTGCATTGTTATTACAAGTATTTCTTTAGGCATGTCTAAAAATTTACGGTCAAACCTACATAATAAGATTTTTGGTTGTTCGACTAAATCTGTAACTTCTTGTATTAGTTTTTCATCAATTTGTAATTTTAAATTCTTTTTACTTGACTGCTTTAATAACTCATTTCTAATGAAATCTTTTCTTAAATTGTGATCTATAATAATACCATTTTTTTTAAAATAATTTGAATAGCTTTTGAAATTTTTAAAAACCCTTTTTTTATCCTCAAACTCTTTATCTAGATAAGTAAAATTTGAGCTTTCAATATGATGAAACTTAAATTCTAGAGTTTTATTTTTAAATATTGCCAGTATAGACTTTAACGGTCTAGCCCAATTCAAATCATGATCACCCCATTTCATCGATTTCTTCCACTGAATATTGTCTAACACAGTGGGAATGTTATCTCTCAAAATATCATGGGTTAGAAATTTTTTTTCTGGTTTATTATAAAAATAAAATTCTCCCTTTTCAGTTTTTTTCTTAAAAACTTGTACTTGCGAAATATTATTTGACCTTAAAAAACCTTCAATTGCTTGATCAGGTGCTTTAATATTTGGACCTCTTACTTCACCTTTTTTTTCTAAAATTTGACTTGGTAAACCTTTAAATAATATAATAAGTCTATTTGGAACTGAATATGTAAAACATTCTTTAAACGAGATATTTTTATTATCAAATAACTTAATAAAATTTTCTAGGATTGTTTTTCTCGCAGACTTTTGTAAGCTTGCTGGAATTTCTTCACTGAAAAGCTCTAAGAAAAATTCAGACATTATTTTGTTTGAGTGCTAACCCAAATTTCAGCAACACCTTTTGTGATATCTCTTATTCTTCCAATATACTCTGCTCTTTGGGCAACACTAATTACACCTCTTGCGTCTAAAATATTAAAAACATGACTCGCTTTTAAACATTGATCGTATGCTGGTAATGATATTCTTTTTTCTATTAAAGATTTAGCTTCCTGTTCTAATATATCGAAAATCTTAAATAAGCTATCAACATTTGCATATTCAAAATTATAAGAAGAAAATTCTTTTTCTGCCTGATGAAATACCTCTTTATACTTAACACCTTCGTCATTCCACTCTAAATCATAAACATTTTTTTTTTGCTGAGTAAACATACAAATTCTCTCAAGACCATAGGTAAGTTCAACAGAAACAGGTTTGCATTCTAATCCTGCCATTTGCTGAAAATACGTAAATTGAGTAATTTCCATCCCATCACACCAAACTTCCCATCCTAAACCGGCAGCACCAAGTGTTGGGCTCTCCCAATCATCTTCTACAAATCTTATGTCATGATCTTTAAAATTTATTCCGATTACTTTGAGGCTATTTAGATAAAGTTTTTTTATATTTTTAGGGGACGGTTTGATTATTACTTGAAATTGATAGTAATGCTGAAGTCTATTTGGATTATTTCCATATCTACCATCAGTTGGCCTTCTTGATGGTTGAACATAAGCTGCTTTCCAATGTTTTGGACCCAAAGATTTTAATGTAGTAGCAGGATGAAAAGTACCTGCACCAACCTCCATATCATAAGGTTGTAAAATAACACAGCCACATTTACTCCAATATTTTTGAAGATTTAAAATTGTATCTTGAAACGTTTGGAACTTAGGTTTTTTTTTGCTTTTATTTTTAGAAACCATATCTTTGCCAGATAGATCGTTCTTCAATAATGCTCATTACTTGGTTTACGTTACTTTCAGATGAAAGTCTTTTTGCAAACCACCCTTTCTCTTTTTGAAATTTTTTAATTACTATATCTTCTCCAAATTTTTCTTTCAAAATTTGATGAACTGTTCCAATCCCATCTATTAGACCTAATTCTAAAGATTTTCTACCTGACCAAAATTCACCTGAAAATAACTCTATTCCTTTATCTTTTTTTAATTTTTTAGATCTACTTTTTTCAACAACTTCTATAAAATCCTTGTGTAAATCTAATTGAATATTTTTTAATCTCTCAATATCTTCTTGTTTTTCTTCCATAAACGGATCTAAAGTACTTTTATTTTTTCCAGCAGTATATACTCGTCTTTGAACTCCAATCTTTTGGATTAAATCTTTAAAACCAAACGAAGAGTAAATAACACCAATTGAGCCGACAATTGAACTTTGATTTGCATAAATTTCATCACCTGCACAAGCAATTAAGTATCCACCAGATGCAGCTACGTCTTCCATAAAAATAATTACTTTTTTTTTATTTTTTTTAGCCTGACTTCTTATAAAATCGTGAATAAGGTGTGATTGAACTGGTGATCCACCAGGTGAGTTAATGGATATAGCTACAGCAGGAGATTTTTTAATTGAAAAAGCTTTTTTAATAATCTCCTCTTGGCTGGCAAAATCAATGCCTTGTTTAAATTTACCTACATTTCCAATTACACCACTTAGTTTGAGGTGTGGGATAATTTTTTTTTTTTTTAAAAAAAGAGAACATAGAGAATGCTTATAAAATTTTTAATTTAATATAAAGTCTCCTTATAGTTGAAGTTTGAGGTGCGTCAATTGAGAAGTATAATATTACGTTAATTATACTACTTTATTCACATGGGAACAGTTGTTCAGTTAAAAAATAGGATAAATAATTCATATTCAGAACTAAAAAACTCGGTTGAAGATAAATTAATATTAGTTGAAGAAAAAATTAAATCAAAATTATCAAGCAAAGTTGATCTTGTAGATGAGATGACAAATTATCATCTCAGAACTGGTGGAAAAAGATTAAGAGCACTTTTAACCCTAGGTTCAGCTAAAATTTGTGGATACTCCAAAGGGAATAGAGATGTTAATTTGGCAGCTTGTGTAGAATTAATTCATGCAGCTACACTTATGCATGATGATGTTATTGATAATAGTGACATTAGACGAGGAAAAAAAACATTAAATAGCATATGGGGAAATCAATCATCAATTTTAGTTGGTGACTACTTGCTGAGTAGATGCTTTGAAATGATGGTTGAAGATGGAAATTTAGAAATACTAAAACTTCTTTCATCAACCTCAGCAGATATTTCACAGGGTGAAGTTCTACAACTACAGCATAAAGGAGAGATAGATATGCTTGAAGAAACATACTTAAAAATAATTTCTGCTAAAACTGCTTCTCTTTTTGCTGCTGCGACTAAAGTTGGTTCAATTTTGTCTACTAAAGAAAAAAAAATAAAAGAAGCTTTAGAATTTTATGGAAAAAATCTTGGACTCACTTTTCAGATAGCTGATGATACGTTAGATTATAATTCAGAACTTAAGTTTTTTGGAAAAAAAATAGGTAATGATTTTTATGAGGGGAAAGTAACCTTACCAATTATTATTTTATATCAAAAAGCAAATGCAAATGAAAAAATTGAATTAAAAAAATTGTTTGAAAGAAATGAAAGAAATAAAGAAGATCTTGAAAAAGTTTTATCATTGATTAAAAATTATAACGTGATTTCTAGCTGTTATAAAAAAGCAGAATATTTTATAAACCTCGCCTCAAATTCTTTAAGTATTTTCGACTCATCGAAAGAAAAAGAGATACTCAAAAATTTGACTTCGTTTAGTCTAGAAAGATCTTATTAGGGGCTTAAAAGTTTCTTTTCCCATTCTTTATTATTTTTTTTAACATACCTTAATCTTTCATGAATTCTATTTTTACCATCGAGCCAAAATTCAATTTCGTTAGGTATTAAGTTCCACCCTGACCAATATTTCGGACGTGGTAATTTTTTTTCATTTGGATATTTTTTTTTAAAATCTTGAATTGATTTAAATAAATCATCTCTAGATTTTAAAACACTACTTTGGTTTGAGGCCCATGCACCTATTCTACTTTCATATGATCTGCTGGCATAATAATTATCAGCATCAGTTTCAGAAACATTTAATAGTCTTCCCGAAATTCTTATCTGTCTCAATAACGACTTCCAGTGAAAGCACATAGATACATTTGGGTTAGATTTTATTTCACTACTTTTGCGACTATTTAAATTTGTATAAAAAACAAATCCTTTTTCATTGAAGTGTTTAAGCAAAACCATCCTAACAGAAGGAATCCCATCTTTACCTGCTGTTTCTAATGCTAAGGCATTTGGATCATTAATTTCAGTTTTTTTTGCCTCACTAAACCACTCAGCAAATAAATCTATTGGATTATCTAAATCCCTGAAGCATAAATCTATACCTAATGAGTTTTTTTCATTCATAATTTCAACAAAATAATTTATATAATAGAATAATGTCATTTAATACATTTGGAAAGTTATTTCGTTT
>MDTB01131291.1_pt1 | contig 13033 bp, 10 predicted proteins | sample 811161 | NCBI WGS metagenome assembly MDTB01 (sample SAMN05326650, study PRJNA326480) | marine metagenome | isolation source: seawater | place: Mediterranean Sea | collected 2009 | reverse complement strand
CAAAAAACCTACTATAGTTAAGAAAAAGAACGATTCGGAACCTAATATTAAGCTTACTATAGCCGCAATTAATAATCAAAATGATAATAAGTGTGATACTGTTAGTAAAAATAAAACTAAACCTATTATAAATAAATTTGATAGTATAGATGATAAACATTATGTATCATTTGTAGTAGCAACCACACTTAATTACGGTTTTAAGAAAAGAAAATTTACTAATCAATACATAGTTGGAATAAACTTACTTCTTAATAAAAACAAAGAACATATTTTTACATATAATATAGAATTAACACCCGAATTTAAATACAAAAAGTTTATCCGTGATAAGGTTAAATCATTATTTAACTATAAAAATAAAGATATTATAGGTATTAAAGCAGTAAATTTAAGTGGAAACTTTCACAATTATCTTGTCCTAATACAACCATTTTCATCACGAAATTTCCAATATAAAAATCAAATTAAAGATATTTCAAGTAGTTATACATGGAAACAATATTTTGAATTTTATCCAAGCAGCAAACTTACAACATTTGAAGAAAATCCTTCTGACGATACACTATCTTCTATATATAAAGATCTTTCATGTAATAACAAGATAAAAGAATCAGAACTTACTGAAATAAATTGTAATAATTCTATAAATAATAAAGCTATTTATAAAGCTATTTCCGATATATTATAATTATATGTAGTTATCTGGATTTACAAAAGAATGTGAAAACAAAGTAGGATTATTATATAAATGCACAGCTGGTTTTTGTTGTGAATTATTGTTTATAGAACAATTTTTTCTCGCGCGTATAGTTTTATTAACACCATTTTTATCCCATATAGGTATATTATACATACAAGGTTCTTGAATATCCATTTGTTCAGGTTTTTTTTCAGTTTCAAAGCTAAATCTGTCATGAATAGCTCCATAATTTACATAGTTACGCACATTGCGACTTTGACCTGTATTTTTATATTTTTGCAAACTATCCGCTGGTAAAAAATGATTATCAAATGCCGCATTACCAGTTTTCTGTTTAAATGAATCTTTTTCTAACTTAATAGAATTGATATTAATCATACCACTTTTACTTCTATATACATTAAGAATAAGTTTAGATGTTGCATGCTCGTTAATCCTTACTATAAACATTTGTATAAGGAATTGACTATTTCCAGAATTATCGATTAAATGTTCTATACGTACTAATTCTGCAAATTTAAGTCGTAAATTACTTATAGAGTTGATATCATCTAATAATTTATTTACTATGGGCATTACTTTATCTTTAATACTTTGAGTTATTGAACCAGTAGTAAATGATAAATGCTTTTCTATTTTTTTTACTTCAATTTTACTTAATTTATTGTTATAATTATCTAATGCGACTTGTAAATTTTTATGAGATTGATTACTTCTTAAATTTTCATTGTTAACTATTTTTTTCTCTTTTTTTCTATTTGTTAAGAAAAGAGATACCACAATAATAAGTATTAATAGTGTAAAATATGTATTCATTTTACAATATTATGAGATAATTTTTATTACGATATTGTTTTATCTAACAGCAAGATATTAATAATTTAATAAGTACACTTACGGCAAGTAAATCTAAAACACTATCAATCGGATTAACAATATTTACTGCTCTAACAAGATAATTATTCCACAAATATTTACCAACTAATAGAACTAATATTTCGACTGTCAGTATAGCTAAGACAAGCGGGATATTTAAACCCTTTAAATCACCGCCGTAAAAACCTTCTTTGTCTGAGTGACCACTCATGCAACTTGCATAAAATCCTTCTAATGCACGTATCATTATATAATATATACTATATATATTTTTTTTAGAGAATATTAAAAATGTTATCTAATGCTTTTTTCATTATGGTTAATGCGATTTTTTTTTGAGTGTCTTAATATTACATTTTTATAAATTTCTATACTTGAATCTAAATTTTTCTGAACTCTCTGATTACTCTTATAATTTAAATAAGCTTTTTCAATTTTATGTACAGCTAAACGTTTAAATTTAGTATTTTCTTCGCTTTTTGTATAACCCCCTAACCATTCTATGATTGCTTGTAACATTACTATTAATATTCAAAATAAAATTTTAATGAAAATTTAAATTTTAACAAGTTACATATTAGAAAATTTAGTACTTAATGAAGATTAATGAAGGTTCAATAAAACTATTAAAATTAACGAAATTTATTATTTAACAATTAATTTAAAATAATTGGATATAAATATATTATGAATAGATTAAAAGCAATTAATATCTATGTAGATGGTGTTTTTGATCTAACACACTATGGTCATTTTTCTCTTTTTGAAAAAATTAAAAAGGTATATCCATTTAGTAAATTAATTGTTGGAATAGCAAGTGATGAAGATTGTTTACTTTACAAAAAAAAACCTATTTTATCACAAGAAGAACGCGCAAAAACTATATCTTACTGTAAATACGTAGATTCTATCTTAGTAAATATTCCATGGATGATCAATAATGAATTTATTTCAAAACACAATATAAGTTATATTTGTCACGATCCACGCCCATATAAAGCAGGAGATAATAGTGATATTTATAAAGAATGGAAAGATAAAGGTATTTTTCTTGGCTTTAATAGACAAGAAAATATATCTACAAGTAAAATAATTGATAGAGTTAGAAATCAGCATCAAATTCAATCTCATCATTAACATCTTTATCAACTTTAACATTAGCTAAACTATATTCACTGACTCGTTTTTCAAAAAAGTTAGTTTTATTTTCCATAGATATGAGCTGCATAAAATCAAATGGATTATCGCTATTATAATATTTCGCATATCCAAGTTGAACAATTAAACGGTCAGCAACATATTCTATGTATTGAGACATTAAGTCGGAATTCATTCCAATCATAGCACATGGAATAGAATCATTTATAAAATTCTTCTCAATCTCAACGGCTTCGGTAACTATTTTATAAATCTCTTCACTTTCAAGCTTATTAGTAAGCATACTATATATAAGTACTGCAAAATCAGTGTGCATGCCCTCGTCTCTACTGATTAATTCATTACTAAAAGTTAATCCTGGCATTAATCCTCGTTTTTTAAGCCAGAAGATTGCACAAAATGAACCTGAAAAGAAAATACCTTCCACAACAGCAAACGCAACAACACGTTTGGCAAAAGAGGCACTATCTTTTGACATCCACTTAATAGCCCACTCTGCTTTCCTTTTAACACAGGGAATTTCTTCAATAGCATTAAATAATATATCTTTTTCCTTTACATCTTTTACATATTTGTCAATAAGTAAAGAATACACTTCTGAATGTATATTTTCAATGGCTATTTGAAATCCATAGAAACACCGTGCTTCAGGAATCTGAATTTCATTGCAAAAATTACCTACCAAATTTTCAAGAACTATTCCATCTGATCCTGCAAAAAACGCAATAATATTTTTAATAAAATATTGTTCATTATCGGTAAGTTTATCCCAATCATTGGTGTCTTTAGAAAAGTCAATTTCTTCGGCTGTCCAAAAACTCGATTCAGCCTTTTTATACGCTTCCCATAATTTATCATATTTTATTGGAAATAAAACAAATCTATTAGGATTTTCCTCTAAAATAGGTTCTTTTTCAATAACTACATTTTCATGATTTATTTCGGATTGATTTGACATAATTATATATTATATAAATAATTTAATTTTAATATCATTTTTATCTTTATATATATAAGAATGTCAAAAAAATATATATTTGATATTGACCTTACCTTATACTCCGATAAAGATTACATCGATTCTGATAATGAAAACATTTTTTATAATTCCTTTAAACCGAAAAATAAATTACGGCAATTATTAAATGAGAACAATGGAACAAAATATTTACTTACTAATGCAAATATGGAACATGCTGATGAAGTGTTAGAAAAATTAAATCTAAAAGATATTTTTGAAGATATTATTTCCGCCTATGATGTAAAAGAATTTAAACCATCGCCCGATATTTACCATGTGGCACAGCATGAATTTGAAATCAAAGATACTGATACAGTATACTATTTTGAAGATTTAGCTGAAAATTTAAAAGGTTCAAAAAAACTATATAACTGGAAAACAGTACTAATTGATTCTGATGGTAAGAATCATTCAAAAAAAAAATATGTTGACTATACTTTTAAAACTATAGAGGATGCAATGACTTTCTTTAACAAAGAATAAATTTGATATAAAATATTCTGTAATTTTCTAATTACAAAATGTCTTCTACCCTTGAAATCCAATGCGATGATGATAATATTAAAAATTTGTACATGAATCGTCTCAATCATGAAGCAGATTCTGGAATTGACCTATTTATTCCCGATGATGTAACATTTAAACCAGGTGAAACAAAATTGGTCGATTTAAAAATTAAATGCAGAATGGTTGCAAAGAATGGGCAAACTCAGCCTTATTATCTATTCAGTCGTTCAAGTATCTATAAAACACCACTCATTCAAGCCAATTGTACAGGTATTATTGATAAAGATTATAGAGGTAATATTTGTGTAGCATTGCGTTACATTATTAATGATGATTTGATAAATATTATCCGTAATCAAGCTGCTGATTTATCACAGAAAAGCTACACTGTTACTAAAGGAACGCGTCTTGTTCAAATCTGTGAACGTACTCTTGAACCTATTACATTTACTCTCGTTGAACAGCTTGATGAAACTGCGCGTGGTGAAGGTGGATTTGGGTCAACTGGTCAGTAATTAAAATTAATTTAAAATTATTTTATTGAAGATATAATATTTAAATATAGTAGTAATAAATGTCAAGCAATATTGAACATTATGAAAATAAATTTAAATCTATGCGTAGAAAATTAGCAGAATATGTAAGAGCAGAATGTAAAAGGAAAGAAAATTTATCTACACCAGATCGATGTTGGTCTGCAAAAGAATATCGAGAGAAAGCCAATGAATTCATGAACAAAAAAGTTCAAGATAGTAAAATAAATACTGAAAATAAATTATTACCTTTATTACAAGAACGTATTACTGAAAAAAGCGATATTTATCCCTATAATAACTATGATTATGATTATAAAACAAAAGCAATAAGGAAATTTAATATTTATAAAGATAACAAAATCACAAATCGACCAACCATAAAGGGTCTTAATAATTTTACTTCTGGTACTCTTGAAACAATTGATAAATTGAAAACAACTAAGATACCAGAACGAATTTCAAGAAGAAAAGTAGCAGGAAGTAACAAAGATAATGCAGTTGTAAGAAATTTAATTGATAAAATTTTAGATTCAGGTGAAAATGATAACGAAAACTCTGAACAAGTAATACTTAAAGTAGGTGATAGAGTATTAGCATCCTATAAAGGAAGTAAACAAAAATATCCTGGTGTAATAACTAGAAATAACGGAAATAATACTTATAAAGTTCGATTTGATGAATACCTTGAATATGTATATGATGACGTAATACACGATGATCAAAGTGCATTAAGTTTGAAAAAAAAATATGATAAATTTACACTTCCTTATCCTTCATTTAGAATAGATTATCCAGAATCAAAATATTCATTAACTGGTGAAAATGCTTCTTCATATTTTATCAAAAATGGCAGATGTTTTACACCTTTTGTCAATGAAAAACTATGTAGAAGTAAAGAATATGAATGGGTACCACCATCCACATCTTTTAATAAAGATTCAACGGGAAGTTCAGAAAAAAGAGATGATAAAATTCCAGTTTTAGGCACTTGTTACAAACCAAGATATTTATATATAAATAATGAATCTATTGGATTTTTTGGTAAAAATGGACTTATAATGTCATCGCTTAACGATGCATTAAACTTAGCACCAGATAAATTACTTGATGTAATGAGTGGGTCAAGTGTTGATGGAAGCGGTGTTTTACCATGCCCTAAGGAAGTATTTTATCCACATTGCATTTATGATGATATAGATAGTAAAAAAAATCCGTTCAAGTGGGACCACTTTACACTTCATGCAACTGTTCAAATACCAGGACATTACAAACCAAAAATTGTAAGAGGGTATAGATGGAATGTTTACACCGGAAATGTTATTCTTAAACCACATACTGATTTAGGTTCAGAAGTTGGTGATTGGATTTTTGTGTTTTATGAACCAAAAAAAATCATACAAAGCAATGAAGTAATAGTTGATTCAAGTGGTGATAAGATATTAGCTATGATAAAAGTCCATCTTGATAAAGATATTACTGCTATAAAAACGGAATATAGAGCTTCATATATTACAAAAGATGAACAAAAAAATTTAGAATTAACAACTTCTGAAGATGTATGGAATAAATGGAATAATACTACTTTTTCAAGTAATAAAGTTTTAATAAAACCAACTCCAAGAGAACCTTGTATTAGTTATACAAGTAGTAGTGAATGTATAGGACCTTATTGTGAATGGGATAGCAATGGAAATTACTGTGATACTAAAAAAACTATAGCTAGTATATCTGATATATTTATTGACTTTATTAAACAAGGTGAGTCATCCGAGAAAAGATATATTATACCTGATTTGAGGGAAGAAATATCGTTTGAAGGTTTCATTAACTATTCAGATAATCTTAAATTAGGTATTTATAATAAAAAAAATAAATATTACGGATGTTTTGTTATCTTAATATTATTATTATTATTTTATTTAAAAAATAAATAAGTTATAAATTAATCATAATTAGATGTTTATAAAATATTTAATTATATTAATATGGTTAATTCCGGTAAAAGATGTTCTTCAGAAAAAATAGTAAAAGATATGCAAAATTTATTTGAACAAAATTTAGAATCTGATCCATTAATACCAGTTATTTCAAGAGAAGATAAAAATAAAATTAATATTGCAGTTAAAAATTGCGATTTTGAATATAATAAATGTAATGGTGACGCAAAATGTCAGAATATCGCAAAGAGTAATTTAATGAAAAGATTACCTTGGAAAGAAAATAATATATATCCTTGGCGTAATTATGATTATAATTATTTCAATGCTGTACAAAAAAATTACAATTTAAATTCATCTAAAATGAAAAATTCAGCTTTTACGCTAAATGATGTATTAGATAACAGCACATCTATCGAAACTGTTGTTGATGGTTATTTAATAGATTCTATCCCAAGTGATTCAGCTTCAGCAGGTTCTTCAAATAATATCTCAGATCCAAAGAACTATGATTATGGATATAAATACAATCCATCTAGTAACACATTTGATACTGACAGCTATCAATGCGAGTGTGGATATATTGATAACTGTATAAAAATAAAAAAGGAAACTAATCCCTCAAGACAGTGTGACAATAAATGTATTAGAGTATGTTTTAATGAACATAAAAATAAATGTATAATTGAAAATGATGGGAATAATAAATTTGTCAGATGTGGAGCACAAAATACAATGGCCAATAGAGCATCTGATATAAACATAAAACCAAATAATGATCCTTTTTTTAACAACAATAAGCTAAAAGGTAAATATTCATCATCGTATTACACCAAAATAGGAGGTTGTCCACGTAATGATATTAATAATGAGAAAAAATGTAAAGATAACAGATTAAAATGGAGCAATAATAAATTGAAAAAATTATTTTCAGAAATAGCTGGCTGTAAAGACCATTGTTCGTGTCAAGCAAAAAAATATCCAAATAATTACTGCAGTTCTATACTTCAACAATCAGATTGTAAGGGTTCTTGTACCTGGAATAAAGTAGATAAAAGTAATCAATATTGTCAGGAAAAACCACCTGAATGTAAAGATTGGAATCGAGTTGATTGTGAGGGTGGTGTTAACTTTGGGGGAGGTAAATGTAAATGGGATGAGGCAACTGCAAAATGTATGAATAAATATGTTGGAATTGATACATCTAGTAAAGAAAACAGTGATGATAAAAACCTTTCAAAAGTATTGCAATCATGTATTAATAACGACGAGGAATCTACTTGTGTTTCTCCATGTGAATGGTCTTCTGAAAAAAAAATATGTTCTATTCAAATTCTTAAATGCAGTGATATAAAAGAAAAAAATAAATGTTCAGGTACTTGTATCTGGAATGATACTGAAGCCAATTGTAAAGAAAAAAGCTTAATTTGCAGTGATAGAACAAGAGATTCTTGTAGTGGAACATGTGAATGGAAATTTTTTCAGGAGCCACCAAAAACCAACAATAATGGCTCTTGTAGTTCAGATCGTTTTATGTTTATAGATAACTCCCCTAAATCATTTGTTGATGGAAGTAAAGGAAAAGGTTTAATACAATCAGTTGGATCAGATATGTTATCAATTACTCCAGATAAAATATATTATGCAGCTACAGGAAAATCTGTACCTGGTAACTTTGAACACCAACAATGTGTTAATGTAAGTGAATTCAATATGGATGGAACTATGCGCGGATTTACTTCTTCCATGTTTAATTTTAAAGCAAGACAAATTTATCTTCAAGAACTCGAAAAAATACTCAAAAAATACATAAATGGCGATTTTTCTTTGGCTATTGATTTAGTTCAAAATGTAACAAATGATTCTATACTATTTACAGTACTTATTTACAAAATATATGATAATAATGATAATGTATTAGATGACTTGAAAAGATTTTCTGAAAATTTTGTTTCACAAGAACAAGTTACATTTTTGAGAGATTTATCTCAAAATCTAATACAAAAAAAAGTATATTTTAATAGAAAGGTTTTTAGAGAACAAATGATAATTTTTAATAACATTAAGTGTAAAACAAATTGTCCAGTTGAAACATTCTCAAATTATAAAGAAAATTCTAAATCAAACTATACTAATAATAGTATCAGCAGTGTTAAAATAAATAGAATGGTTTGTATCTTGTTATTTTTAATATTAATAATTTTTATTAAATACCTATGTATCAGAATTTAATTGATATTTTATGTGTAAAGATTTATATTAATTAATAAATGAATTCTATTAATTTATATATTATATATAACGATGCCAACAGAATCTAATGTAAGAACACCTATAATAGATATGTTAAATAAGATTGTTACAGATTTAGAAGAAACTACAAGACATGATCCTTCTACTTCCAAAGATCTTGCAAAACTTAAGCAAGCATTAAGACAGTATAGAAAAGATATTTTTACGTGCAATAATGATGCAAAATGTGAATCAATTGCTATGAGTAAATTATTTAGACAAATACCAATGATACGTGATAGTATTTATCCATGGAAAAATTTTGATTGGAGTTATACTAATTATGTAAATAATAATTATTCTGCTGAAGCAACAGGTTCAAGAGGTGGTGAAGGAAGTAATATGAAAAAAAATATAGCTATATTTTGGAAATTATTTGATGCTTATCTAAAAGATCCTAATCCCGGTCCCGATTCAATTGCTGGAGGAGAAAATAGTTCAAGTGATTATCCAATTTATGGTTGTGATGACAATAAAAATGTTTGTCGCAGAAGATATAATGTAAAATATGGAGTAAAACAAGAAATACCAAATAATAGTAGATTTTTTAGGAATAAATCATTAACTGGTGAAGGTTCTTCTTCTTTTTTTCAACAAGTCGGATATTGTGAAAGACCTGATATAAATGACCGTTACAAATGTGATAGTTTAAATTATAAATGGGTCAACAGTCCAAGACAAAATCCAAGAAATCTAGATGAAATACCTTCTGGAAATTGCTATCAGCCCAAATATATTTACATGGATAATTCGCCAGGATTGTCTACTTATCCAGGTGAAAAACCATTGTCTGTTGGAACAAAAGTAAAATTAAAGGTATCTTCTCCAAAATATAATGGGACAACCTGTACAATTACATCTAATTCAATCAATCATCCAGCAGATTCCTACTTAATAGAATGTCATGATAACGTTATGAGGACATATCCATCCAAAAATCTATTGAATAAAGATGATGGAACACCTGTAACCAAAGATAAACCACTATCAGTTAATTCAAAAGTATTACTTACCGGGTTACCTAGCATATACGGTTTAAATAATACAACAGGTATAGTTAAAAAATATTATAAGAATGCATCGGATGGAAATTACAGAGTGTTATGTCATATTGATAATTCCTCTCAAAAAGTTAGGCCAAGTTCAATAGAAAGAAGTGGATTAAAAGGTTTAATACCTTCAGTGATAGGAGATACTCTTGCGTTTACACCTGATAAAATGTTTAAAGCATTTATGGGTATGGATGTTCCAGGAGAAATGGAAGTTCAAAGATGCTTATCACCAACTGAATTAATGTATAAATCCAATGAAGCATTCACTAATATGGAACCAAAACAACTTTACTTAGTTAAATTTATAAAATTATTATTAATTATAGTAATTATTTATTGTATTAATATTCTAGTCAAATAATTGTATGTACTTATATTGTTATATAAGTATTTATAAATTAATTTAAATGTACTATATATATAAATGCCTAACAAAAATTTATTAAAAGGTGATGTTTTACATGTGTTTATGAATAAAAACCATGAAGGAACACCCAGACAAGCACGCGTTAGAAGACCACATCTAAGTATTCCCGGTAGATATATTGTAGAATATTTGGATACAGGTGAAGAGGAGCGCAATGTTTCATATAAGCGTTGTAAATATGCTTCTTTAGGTAACAAAAATAGTGATAATTGGGATTTGATTTCGGAAGGCTCCGCAAAACATACTGTGGTACTTGAAGGTGGTGCTTCAATACTATCAAAATTTTTCAGTGACGAGGTTGATAAGAAATATTGGGATAAAGACCCTGAATTCTTACAAATAGTTGAAAATTTCAAGAATAAATTGACTGATAAGTTGACAGAACACAGAACAAATTTAGCAAATGAAGTAGCTCATATCTATGATAAAAAAAATGTAAAAAAAGAACCAGAGGAAAATCATACAGAAACACCAACCACGGAAGTTAAACTTAAAAAGATTTACAGTAAAAAAACACCTGAAGATCAAAATAAACATACGTTTGTACCAAATCTAAGACAGTATATTGATAAAACTATTCAGAAAGAAATACCATATAAAGCAGGGGGTAAACAATATCAACAAGAAAATATTTTAAAAACTTGGAATAGTCAGCATTCAACTCCAGTTACACTTGAATATTTAGAAGAGTTAAATCTTAAAGCCGCATTTTCAAAAAAAAAATTTAATCTTGAACAAATTAAAAAATTCTTTAATAAAATTCTGAGTGAATGTACCTCTGAATACAATAAATTAGTTAAGATACTTCAAAAATATTGTAAATCATTTGAGAAAATACTAAAAAGCAAGGTAAATGAGAAGAATCATAAAAATATTTTTGATAAAATAAATAAAATAGGTTATGAAGAAATACAACCTAATATTGTGAGTGGTTTGATAAATAATGATGAGGAAAATAAGCTAAAAACAGCAAATGCTTTAAGTCGACATTATATAAATATTAACAGTATTATTAGTTATATTAAGGACAATATTTTATCATTAAAAATAGATACTTTTTTAGAAAAAGATGATGGAATTTTACAAAAACTAATAGAAGAAAAACAAAAAGAGCAAGAATATAATAAGGATAAAGAAAAATATGAACTGAAAATAAAAAGCTTAGAAGACAAAATAAACAGATTAGAAAAAAATGCTGATGATGATTCACAGGATAATATCGCTGAACTAGAGTTAAAATTTAATCTTAAAACAAAACAATACGATTTAGAAGAATTGAACAGTAACTATTTAGCTTCGGCTGTTGATTATTGGGAAGAAAAGAAAACACAGTTTAAAAGTAGACATGTTGGAGAAGAAATTGGAGAAGAAAATAGTCGAAAATTATCAAAAATAGAAAATGAATTAGAGGAATATGACAAATTAAATATGGCTGCTGATTCAGATAAAACGACCGCTAAGTTAAATTTAAGTAACGCTGAAAAAGAATTAAATGAAGCAAAAGATGAAAGAGCGGATGCTAAAGCAAATGCAAAAGCTGATAAAGTGGCTGCTAAAGTGGCTGCTAAAGAAAAAGCAAAAGCTGAACAACATGATTCAGATAAAGATGAAAAGTTAAAACCTGCTTATAAAACAACCTTTGATATATTAACAACACTTAAAAAAAATGAAATTAAAAAAAAACTGGAAAAATTTGGTGAAGTTTCAATTGAAGATGTACAAGAAGGAGGAGATTTGACAGAAGAAGAAGAAGAAGAAATAAAGATAGCTATATTAGGAAGTGGTGAAAAACAGTTAGAAGTTTTTACCAGTAAAACTGGATCCGCAGAAAAGTATTTAGCGACGGATAAATGGCCTAAATACGACCGTGGGCTTGCTGACGACGGTAAAAGTGTTAAATATTTTTTACCAGCAAATTATACTACGAATACTAAGTTTTTAATTCAACAATTTAATAAGCTTAGTAAAGTATACAATGAAGAATTAAAAAAGTTAGATAAATGGTACGGAAATTTATGCAAATCTGAGAATGTTATAGATCACAAAAAAATAATAAATGAAGTAACTCTAATATCGGGTTACCCGCAACTTATAATCCATATTATGTATTATCTATTAGACAAGCTATCAAAAGAAGAATTAGAAAACATAAAGGAAAAATTGTTTAAAACAGCGCATAAATTTACCAATTTTCACAGAGAATTATTAGAGAAAATAAGTCAAAAAAATGTGGTCGATAACCGTTTAAATTTAAAAAGCAGACTATGCAAACACGAAATATCTGATTTAGAAATTAAATTCGATGAAAAAGAAAAAAAAGCAATAGCACATATAGAACGTACCGCACTACAACAAAAATCATCACGACCACCATTATCACAATTAAAAGAAATAAAGTTAGAAGATAATGAAAAACTTTTAAAACAACTTATCAAAGTCACGGATTTACCAGATAATTATAAAGAGGACCGTTATTTTTTAGGTGAAACATTTATCAAGTTATTTGATGATTACGATGAAATGT
>MDTB01229747.1_pt1 | contig 13034 bp, 11 predicted proteins | sample 811161 | NCBI WGS metagenome assembly MDTB01 (sample SAMN05326650, study PRJNA326480) | marine metagenome | isolation source: seawater | place: Mediterranean Sea | collected 2009 | reverse complement strand
CCAACAGCAGGGTGAAGAATTGAATCATTTTCAATAAATAATTTAATTTTTGCTCTTTGAGAAAATATTTCTTCTTCATTGATTATAAAATTAATTGATTCCGCAATTAAAAAGTCTTTTTCCTTATACTTAAAAATAAGTTTTGCTAAATTATCTAAAGTGCCTGACCCAAAAAGGTTTCTTCCCTTAATAGAAAATCCCCCATTGTAATTTACATTTTTAAAAACATCCTTGATCAATAATCTTTTATCGTAAGACTCAAAACTAGGATACTTTACTTTTTTATATCCTAAATTTGAAATTACTTTTTCTGTCAATTTACCAAGAACAGGTTCGTCTGGGAAATAGCTACTGTAAAAAAGAGCAGAATCAATAATTAATGATGCACTTTTTAAAGAAATGTTATAATCATTAATTACAGCATAAAATACATTCTTATCTAATTTTGCTCTTTGCCAATCAATTTTTCCAGATTTTCCAATCCACATATTTGTTAAAGGAAAAAACTGTCCAGAGGTTTTATAAATTACAGAGCTGTCTAACTTTGAATAACATTTGAGATCAGTTTCTTTAAAATGAAAAACTGGATACTTTTCATAATAAATATCAAAATTAAGGTTTGAAGTTCTCCATACTGTAGAACCTTTTGTTAGTCCTGATACAAATATGGAATTATTTTCAAATAAATTTGCTGATGTCTTTAAAAAGCTTGAAGCCCTTTTTTTAGATAATTTATTTAATACTTTATCTAGTGTAGTCTGCCATTCTTCAAACTTTTCTGGACTCAACCCTGATTCCGCAAAAAATAAAACTGCATTGAAATAATAAACAAAATCAGGAGATGTCCTGAAGTTCTTTCCTCCCATTAAATTTGCTGTTGCATAAACATGTGCCTTTACATCAGGGCTAAAAAATTCACTGAACCAAAGAGGTTCAAATCTTTTAATAAAAGCTTTTGCTTTGGACTTATTATTTTCAGCAATGCAATTTTGTATTTCTTTTAAAAATTTTTCGGGTTCAGGTGTAAAACTTCTAATTTGAGAAAAAGAAGAACAATTAATTAAAAGAAAAAAAGATAAAAAGAGATAAAACTTATTTTTCATGCTATTTATATTTCATTGCAAGAAGAGCCCAATTGTTTTCTGAACTTGAATATAACTTATTTAATCCATTTCGTTGACCCTCTTTAATCACTCTAAGCAAATCAGCATCAAAGAAACCAGAAAATAGAATAATACTTTCCTTTTTAATTGACTTTACTAAATTTTTAAATTCTCTTAAAATGGTGTTTTTATTAATATTTACTAATAACAAATCATATGCCATACTTGGTATAGAATTTCCATCACCAAGAGTAAAAAGTATTTTTTTACAATTATTTTTTATGGCATTTTTTTGCGCATTTTTAAGTGATTGCTCTTCTATTTCAATCGCATCTATTTTTTCAGCACCTAGTTTTTCACATAAAATTGATAAAACACCTGTTCCACAACCAAAATCTAAAACAGATTTACCTTTTAAATTATGATCAAATAATGCTTTTGCAATCATTCTTGTTGTTTCGTGATGGCCAGTTCCAAAAGACATTTCAGGATCTATTATTAGTTCATAATCCAAACTTTCTGAATCATGAAAAGAAGCCCTAATAATACAATTCTCATTTATTTTAACAATATTGAAATTGCTTTCCCATAACTTATTCCAATTTTGATAAGGGTGTTTTACATATTCCAATTCACCGATAAAGTTTTTATAAGAATTAGCTATATGGTCCAATTTATGTTTAGAGAAAATCGATGAAGATACAAAGGCACTTATTGATTCGGGGTGATCTTCAAAACTATCAAAACCAATGTCTGCGAGTTCTTGTTTTAAAACTTCATGAAGAGGACTATATTCCCTAATTTGAATTTTAAGTTCAATATAATCCAAACTAAAATGATTTTGCAATTGAAATAAAACTATCAAATTTTAATGAAGCTCCCCCAATTAAACCTCCATCAATGTCATTTTGACTAAAAAGTTCTTTAGCATTGTCAGGTTTACAGCTTCCTCCATATAGAATTGAAATTTCATTGGCTAATTGATTATCAAAATGAGTGGAAATTAATGTTCTTATGAATTGATGCATTTGTTGAGCGTCATCTGAACTAGCGGTAACACCAGTTCCAATTGCCCAAACTGGTTCATAAGCAACTATGACATTACTCATCTGCTGTTTTGTAAATTTAGTTAGTTCTAAAGACAATTGTTGCTCTACTACCTTAAATGCATCACCAGCTTCTCTATCCTCAAGTAATTCGCCACAACATAATATTGGTTGAATATTATGGTCTAATAAACTTTTAGCTTTTTGAAAAATTTGTTCATTTGATTCATTATTGTAAATTCTTCTTTCAGAATGACCAACAATACAATAATTCAAGTTCATTGCACTCAACATACTTGAAGAAATTTGTCCAGTATAAGCACCATTTAAATGAGCTGAAACATTTTGAGCCGCTAAATGAATGTTTTGTTTATGTTTGGAGAACGAATCAAGATAAATTGATGGAGGTGCTATAATTAAATTTACTCCTTCAAAAGAGGGATAATTATTCAACTCCTCAAATAATAAATGAGCTTCTCTTGAGTCAAGATTCATTTTCCAATTACCAGCAACAATTTTTTTTCTCATATTATTTATTTTGTTTTAAGTTAAATCTAAATTAATTACAATTTAGAATTAGCTTATTCATTCAAAAATAAATCAAATAAGAAGAACAACACCCATTAAAAATGCAAATTATTGGGATTTATAAAATTGATATATTCATATACATTAATTTTATTTAGGATGACATCAATCAATGGGCATTTAAAACATTAACAAGTTCTGTCGCATTGAAAGATTTTTCATTTATACCATTGAATTCTTTTTTAACATTTCCATTCCAAATGTAAAAAACACCTGGAGTATCTCTTTCCCAAGTTAGCACATCGTAAAAACTTGCAATATCCAAAATACGATAGTTGTACTCATTTCCAGAAAATTCAAAAAATTCAGGTATTTTTTCAACTTCCTCATCCATAAAAACAATTTCTACTTTTGGAAAATCTGGAATAACATTTGAAAGAGAATCAATTGATTTAATAGTTGATCTGCAATGATCACAACCTGCTGCAAAAAAACACAGTAAAACCTTTCCATTATCTACAAACGGGAGTGCATCACCAAATTCAGACTTAACTTTTTTAGGACCATTGAGCTCATTTTCAGAACTCGGGTTAAGTTCTATTGAAGGAGTTACATCAACAGCTTTTTTTATTGGCAAATAAATGAACATTGAAACAACAAATAAAAAGTAAAGTCCTATCAAGATAAAAACACTGTTTTTATTTATACTTTCCTTCACTGGTAAACGATAAAGTACAAGCAATAAACCAACAGCCAAAATATTTTTAATTATTGCTTCTAAAGGCGTCATTGGTAATAATGCACCAAAACATCCACAATTACCACTATTTCCTGTCAAATAAATCTGAATCCCGAGATGAATGCAAAATATAATTAATAATGCTATGGTTCCTGGAAGAACTAATTTAAAAAAACGGTATGGAAGAAGAATGAAAACTCCTAAGGACAATTCCAATGCAATTAAAACTCTTGAAAATATTGCAGCTATAAATGGATCAAAACCAAGTGGAACCAATTGTTTGGCTTCAAAGGTTGTAATAGAAAAATATGCTGAAGGATCATGATAAATTTTGGCATATGCAGAAACAATGAAAAGTAGAGCAATTAAAACTCTTATTATCCAACTTATAGTTAACTTATTCATAAAAAGTTAGTTTATAATAAAATTAGGGCAAATACACTGTAGTTAATCATATCAAAATAGTTGGCATCAATTCCTTCTGAAATTATGGTTTTACCGCTGTTATCTTCAATTTGTTTAACTCTTAAAATTTTCATTAAAATAAGATCTGTCAAGCTTGAATAGAGAGAAAATGAAACATGAAAAAATTCATTATAGAATAATGAACAAAATTGAAAAACTATTTAATAATAATAGACATTTTTTCAGTTATTCAAATTGGAATATCATCAATTATAAATAAAGAGTTATGAAATATAACCTTAGCGAAATTACTGAGATAATTAAAAATAGAAGAACGATTTATCCAGAATTTTACACCTCCAGAAAAGTTCACAAAGAAATTATTGAGCACCTTCTAAGAAATGCAATTTGGGCACCAAATCATGGTAAAACAGAACCATGGAGGTTCAAGGTATATAGTGATGATAGTCGAAGCTTGTTGAGTGAAAAACTAGGTGAATTATATCAAAAACTAACACCAAAAGAATTATTTAATGAGGAAAAATTAGTTAAAATAAAGGCAAGACCTTTTCTATCATCAGTGGTTATTGTAGTTTGTATGGAAAGAGGAAATAATGAAAAAATTCCAGTAATTGAAGAAGTTGAAGCCGTAGCTTGTGCCGTACAAAACATGAGCTTAACGGCCACTGCATATGGGCTGGGGTCTTTTTGGTCAACTCCAAAAGTAATTTATAGCCCAGAGATGAACGAATTTTTAAATTTAAAAGAAGAAGATAAATGCATTGGTATTTTCTACATTGGCTACCCAAGTGAAAAATGGCCAAGAAGCAGAAGAAAACCAATTCAATTGGTTACAGAATGGTTTCACTAAATAAATAACTATGACAGATTTAGATGAGGGATTTCTGAAATTAACCAATCATAAAAATCATCCTACAAATAAAGCTTACAAAGTGTTTTTTTTCTATGAAAAGATTCAGGCTGATTTTTTTGAAAATGCTTTAAATGAAAAAAATATCCCCTTTGAAAAAGATGAAGAAAATACCAATAATGGTAAAGTATTTTTATTTGGTGTAAGAAAATCTGATAACAGAGAAGTAACCCAACTAAATTACCTCACTCTTGGGAAATTCCGCACCCCATTTATCACCAAGAAATGGGTCCAATATTTGATTGTTATATTTGGATTTCTATTAGTAATTTTTGCAGTAATATCCTACATGAAAAACCAACCATGACATTATTAAAAGTCAATTGGCTCTCCTTATTAATGCTATTTTGTTTAATTATAAATGGTCAATCTAATGGCAATGAAAAACAGTTTGGGTTTGAAATAGGAAGTATTGTTCCAATCAACTATTTTGGAGCAGGGCCCTTAAATCTTAAAGATGACCATTCTACAATAACCCTTTCTTCAAAAATTGGTTATCATTTTGGTATGATAATGAAAACCAATTATAGCGAAAAATTTAGCTTTGAAAGTGGTATAAATTTTTTAAGAAGAAATTTTAAATTAATTGGATCATCTAATTTTAATGGAATTTCAATGAATGACACTTCTGATTTTGGATATGTTAGCTATGGATTACCATTTAAAGGAATGGTTTATATTCAATTATCAAAAGGAATGTTTCTTAACACTAGTGTAGGTACAAGTCTTGACTTCTATGCTTCAACCGTGATGAGCAATGGTGTTTACACTCAAAATATTTCAGAAAGAGCAAGATGGATAAACGGATCAGTTTTAGCAGACTTAGGAATAGAATGGAGAAATGATAATGACGGGGCTTTCTTTTTGGGAGCAGGAGTTAATATTCCAGTTTCATCAATAGCAGTGACCAAATTAAAGTTCTTTTATGATAGCTCTAATAACCCAGATAGATATGAAGAGGTGTTTTTAAGAGGTAACTTCTTTAATCTTAAAATAAAATACTATCTCCCTTCTGGATTATAAAAGAAGATAACCATTTAAATTTTTCTACTTACTTCTACTTCTTCATAGGCCTCAACAACATCTCCCTCTTTAATATCATTGAACTTATCAATGTTTAATCCACATTCATAACCTTTTTGAACTTCCTTAACATCGTCCTTGAATCTTTTTAAAGATCCAAGCTCACCAGAATAAACCACAATACCATCTCTTATGATTCTTACTTTGTGATTTCTATTAATTTTCCCTTCCGTTACGTAACAACCAGCAATGGTTCCAACTTTGGTAATCTTAAAAGTTTCTCTGATTTCTGCAGTAGCTACGATTTCCTCTTTGAATTCTGGAGAAAGCATGCCTTCCATTGCTTCTTTAATCTCTTCAATTGCTTTATAAATAACAGAATACAGTCTTATATCAATTTCTTCTTTTTCAGCTAATTTCCTAGCTCCTCCAGATGGCCTAACCTGGAAACCAATAACAATCGCATCTGATGCTGAAGCCAATAATATATCAGACTCAGTAATTTGTCCAACTGCTTTATGAATTACATTAATTTGAATAGATTCTTGAGAAAGCTTGAGTAAAGAATCTGACAAGGCTTCAATTGAACCATCAACATCACCCTTAACAATAACATTGAGCTCTTGGAAGTCTCCTAATGCAATTCTTCTTCCAATTTCATCTAGTGTAATGTGCTTGGTAGTTCTTAAACCTTGTTCTCTCTGTAACTGTTGTCTTTTTAATGCAATTTGCTTGATTTCTTTTTCATCATGCATAACATTAAAAATATCTCCGGCGCTTGAAGCTCCATTCATTCCCAAAACTGAAACTGGGATGGAAGGTCCTGCCACCTTCACTTCTCGACCTTTTTCATCATGCATTGCTTTAATTCTTCCAAATTCAGTACCTGCAATTAGGGTATCTCCAACTTGCATTGTCCCATACTGTACTAAAAGTGTAGTAACATATCCTCTTCCTTTATCTAGTGAGGCTTCAATGACTGTTCCTTTAGCGCTAGTCTTAGGATCTGCTTTTAATTCAAGTAATTCAGATTCCAATAATACTTTTTCTAAAAGATCTTCTATACCATCTCCAGATTTGGCAGATACTTCTTGACATTGATATTTTCCACCCCAATCCTCAACCAAGATATTCATTTGAGACAATTCTTCTTTAATTTTATCAGGATTAGCAGTGTCACGGTCACATTTATTTAATGCAAATACCATAGGAACTCCAGCTGCTTGTGCGTGATTTATTGCTTCTTTAGTTTGAGGCATTACCCTATCATCAGCAGCAATAATAATAATAGCAACATCTGTAACTTGGGCTCCTCTAGCACGCATTGCTGTAAAAGCTTCATGACCAGGTGTATCTAAAAATGTAATCATTTTTTTATTGTGCTTTACTGAATAAGCTCCAATATGTTGTGTAATACCACCGGCTTCACCAGAAGTTACATCTGCTTTTCTAATAAAGTCAAGTAAAGATGTTTTACCATGATCAACATGTCCCATTACCGTTACAATAGGCGGACGGTCAATCATATTTTCAGGATTTTGAGTATCTTCTATAACAGATGCTGATACATCAGCACTAACAAACTCAACTTCAAAACCATATTCTTCTGCAACCATTGTGAGAGTTTCAGCATCAAGCCTTTGATTAATAGAAGCAAATATGCCAATAGACATCAGGGTTCCTATTACTTCGTTTGCTGTTTTAGACATCATGCTTGCCAGCTCAGAAACAGTTACAAATTCGGTTAACTTAAGAATATTTTTTTCTTGTTCTGCTCTTATTTCTTCTTCTTCAATTTTTTCAGATACCGCTTGACGTTTCTCTCTTCTTAATTTAGAAGATTTAGATTTTCCTTTATTACTTAATCTTGCAAGTGTTTCTCTAATTTCTTTTTGGATTTCTTCTTGAGATACTTCAGTTTTTTGAGGTGCTTTACTGGTTTTCTTGTGTTCTTTTGATGCTCTTTTTCCAGCCTTCTCAACGTTGACCTTTTTTATCCTTTTTCTTTTTCTACGAGCATTTTCTGATTCAGTGTTGGTTTTGGATTTTTCAACAGGCAAGTCAATTTTACCTAATACTGTAGGGCCTGACAGTTTTTTTGCCTCTGCTTTTATTGTATCAACAGTCTCAATTGGTGTTTCCTCGCTTGGTTTCTCTTCAGCGGGCTTATCTACTGTTTCCTCTTTAACTGGTTTTTCAATTGCTTTCTCTTCAGATTTAGGAGTGGGCTTGGGTTTTGAAACAAGATCGATTTTACCTAGAACTTTTGCTCCAGAAAGTTTATCAGCTTTAGCAACTATTTTCTCAACTTCCTTTTTGGGCGGTTCATCTTTCTTAATTGATATGACTGTTCTTTCACTATGCTCTATACGAACTTGATCAGCTTTTTCTTTTTCAAATTTTTCACTTTGAAATTCCTTTAACAAAATCATGTACAGGTTCTCATCAATTTTAGTGTTGGGATTTGAGCTCACTTCATTGCCCTGTTCATTAAGAAAATCTACAATAGTAGATATCCCAACATTTAATTCTCTAGCGACTTTACTTAACCTTTTAATTACAGCCATATTTACTATTTCTTGTTCTTGCTTTTTTATTGTTCAAATTCAGATGTTAAAATTTTAAGAATTTCATCAATTGTCTCTTCTTCTAAATCAGTTCTTTTAACTAAATCATCCTTGCCAATTTCTAAAACACTTTTAGCAGAATCACATCCAATTGCCTTAAGCTCATCAATTATCCAACTTTCAATTTCATCAGAAAATTCATCTAAATCAACATCATCAATGTCCTCTGCTCCTTCTCTGTAGACATCAATTTCATAACCTGTAAGTTTAGAAGCTAATTTAATATTGTGCCCTCCTTTACCAATTGCTTTAGAGACTTCATCTGGTTTCAAAAATACTTCAACTCTTGACTCTTCTTCATTAATATCCATGTTACTAATTTTAGCTGGATTTAAAGACCTTTGAATCAAAAGCTGCATATTACTTGTCCATGGAATAACATCGATGTTCTCATTTCTCAATTCTCTTACAATTCCGTGAATTCTTGAACCATTCATACCGACACAAGCCCCAACTGGATCAATTCTGTCGTCATATGATTCCACAGCAACTTTAGCTCTCTCTCCAGGATTTCTTACAATTTTCTTAATAGTAATTAATCCATCAAAAACCTCAGGGACTTCTTGTTCAAAAAGTCTTGCTAAAAATTCTGGAGCAGTTCTAGAAAGAACAATAACTGGATTATTATTTCTTAAATCTACCTTTGCAACTACAGCTCTAGTAGTATCTCCTTTTCTAAAATAATCTGAAGGAATTTGCTCTGATTTTGGTAATATTAGTTCATTACCATCATCATCCAGAATTAAGATTTCTCTTTTCCATATCTGGTATACTTCACCATTAACAATATCTCCAACTCTTTCCTTGTATTTTTGATATATGGAATCTTTTTCAAGCTCCATAACTTTAGCAGCTAAATTTTGTCTTAGAGATAAAATATTTCTTCGTCCAAAGTCCTCTACTTTAATTTCTTGAGAAACTTCCTCACCAATTTCAAAATCTGGTTCAATCTTCAAAGCCTCAGTGTATTTAATTTGAGTTCCCTCATCTTCAAAATCTTCGTCTTTAACTATTTCTCTACTCAACCAAATTTCTAAATCTCCTTTATCAGGGTTTATAATAACATCAACATTTTCATCAGAACCGTACTTTCTTTTTAAAGTAGAACGAAAAACGTCTTCAACAATTCTCATCATCGTAACTCTATCTATATTCTTAATTTCTTTAAATTCTGAAAAGGAGTCTATTAATTCTATTGCATTCATTTATTTTGTTTAAAAGGATATAATTAATTTTGTTTCTTTAATGTTTTTCATCTTTAAAAGATGAATATTCTCAATAATTTCTTTTTTCTTGGTAGAGGTGTTTTTTACGGTATTTACTTCTTTCAAAGTGATTTCATCATTTTCGGATGAGATTAACTCACCAGAAATTAACTTATCTTCTGTTGTGATTACATTCACTTTTTTTCCAATATTTTTTTGATATTGTTGCTTGACAAAGAAAGGTTGATCAAGTCCTGGGGAGGAGACTTGAAGCTCAAAATCTTCGGACTCTCTATCTAAATTGTGTTCAATATTTCTACTAACACTAACACAATCTTTGATACTTACTCCACCGTTAATATTATCCATTTTTACATTAATAACATTTTTTGATGAAATACTCACTTTGACTAAATAATTCCCATTATCTAGTTCTTTTATTCTTTCTTGAGCTAATGCTATAACTTTTTCTTTTGATACCATTGTTGTAATTGGTGTAAAAAAAGAGGGGACTTTCGTCCCCTCTTTTTATATCTCTATCTGTATTTCACTGCGAATTTAATGTAAAAAACAACAATGACAAACAAAACGTAAAAAAAGTATGTACTTAAAAAGTTATTTAGATGAGAAAAAATGATTTATAAAATTGCACTTTCGCTGGTTAAATACCTTCCTGTAAAATTATTTAATGAGCTCAAAATCAATTATGAAAATGATGAGAAGATATATTCAGAACTTAAAAAAATAGTTCAAAAAGCAAATACAAAAACAGCCTTAAAAATACAATCTCAAATCAAAAATGATGAAGTCTTAGAACTTGCTGAAAAAATTTATTTAGAGTGCAATAACAAAAATATTGAGATGATTTGTGAAGATTCTGAAAAATATCCAAAGCTATTAAAAGAGTGCCCAGATAAACCTAAATTAATATATATAAAAGGGAATATTAATCCAAACCATCAAGATTTGATTGCCCTAGTGGGAACTAGAAATTGTACTGATTACGGACTAAGAAACTGTGAATATTTTCTAAAAGAATTTAGTAAATATAAAGTCGGAATAGTAAGCGGCTTAGCTTATGGAATTGATATTCATGCACATCAAATTTCAAATAAATTAAACCTCCCTAACTATGCAGTATTAGGAAGTGGAATAAACGTTATTTATCCAAGAATTCATCAAAAATTTGCTGATCAAATAAAAGAAAATGGAATGTTAATTTCTGAATACCCTCCATTTAGCCCTCCAACGAAATACAACTTCCCCCAAAGAAATAGAATCATAGCTGGGATGACAAAATGCACCATTGTGGTAGAGTCTTCAATAAAAGGAGGTGCAATGATCACCGGAAAACTAGCTAATGATTATAATAGGGAGGTTTTTGCAATTCCTGGTAATATTGATAAAGTATCATCTCAAGGCTGTAATTCGCTAATTCATCATCATCAAGCACACTTAGTTAATCATCCTGAACAAGTCATAAAGATGCTAAATTTTGGAATTAGACAAAAAAAAGAATTGATGCCAAATGAGAACATGCATCAACTAACAAGTGAACAAAAGAAAATTTATGACTTCATCAGAAAAAATAGTAACTCTAGTTTTAATGTAATTCAAAAAAAAATGAATTTACCAACTTCAGAGTTGAGCACAATACTATTGATAATGGAATTAGAAGATGTAATTTCACAAACACCAGGTAAAATTTACCAAATAATTTAATTTAAAAACTGCGGAATCATTAGCTTAGCAATAATGAATGTCTCCACTTTTATCGCAAAAAGATACCTATTTGCAAAAAAATCAAGAAATATCATTAATTTGATTTCTTTCATTTCTTTTTTTGGATTGTTTGTTAGCGCAGCTGCTCTAATTATAATTTTAAGTGGGTTCAACGGAATTCAAAAATATGTGGAGGATATGTATGGGAAACATGCAGCAGATTTATATGTAAAGCCCCTCCAAGGTAAAACAATTACAAAAGATCATCCTATATTTCAAAAAATAGACAACATAAAAAATATAAAATACTACACAAAAGTAATTGAGGAAACTGCACTTTTAAAGTTTGAAGAAAGGTGGGCATCTGCCACCATCAAGGGAATTGACTCCAATGTTTATAGAAAGGAAAAATGGAATAGTAGCATTATTGATGGTTCGTCAGAATTATTTTTTAGAGGTTACCCAACTATAATTCTTGGTTATGGTATTCAGAATCAACTTCAAGCCCCAGTGGATTTGAATTTTCTAAATGAAATTAAAATTTATAGCCTTTCAAAAAAGAAAAAAATATCAATTCAAAACAAAAATACTTTCAATAGTAAGAGGCTGGTATTTGGGGGGGTCTTTAATATTAATCCCGATCTAGATCAAACTACAGCATTAGTTGATTACAACACAGCTAATGAAATATTTGAAATGAATAACAATGCAAATTATATTGAAATTTTCTTAGAAAAATCATCCGATATACTAGAAGTTAAAAAAAGCCTTGAGGACCACAATAAAGAGTTTAAAATTTCTTCCCATGAAGAAAGTAATCAACTTATATATGCAGCAAATGATGCAGAAAAATGGATGGTTTTAGCGGTATTAATTTTTATTTTAATGCTATCATCATTTACTATAATTGCATCTATAACCATGTTAATTATAGACAAGAAAAAAGATATTAAGACTTTATTATCTATTGGAAGTGATTACAATACTATCAGGAATATCTTCTTCAAAGAAGGTCTCTTTATTAGCCTTTTAGGCAGCATAACGGGTCTAGCAATTGGGCTTTTAATTTGTTGGTTACAAATAAATTTTCAGATGATTAAGTTAGAAAATGCAGCCATTGACTATTGGCCAGTTTTAATAAAAACTCAGGATATTATAATGTTAATTGGTATACTTTTTAGCTGTGGATTAATTGCAGCATACTTACCTAGTAAAATATTAATGAATAAACTGATAAAATCCTAGTTTATTAATCATTATTGACTTTAACTCCTGCTTTTATAATCCTGTTGTCTTCCACTTCTAAAACAACGACTTCAAAATTGTCTATGGTAAAAGAAGCACCTTTTTCAGGGATTGTTTCAGCATAATGTATAATTAGTCCTCCAAGGGTTTCATAATCTTCTCTTTCTGGAAGTCCTAACCTATATTTTTCATTAATAAAATCTATTTCAGTTCTTGCTGAGAAAACATATTTATTATCACTAATTTGTTCATGAGTAAAACCATCCTTGTCATGTTCATCATCTATCTCGCCAAAGATTTCTTCAATAATATCCTCCATAGTTAAAATTCCTGAGGTTCCCCCAAACTCATCAACAACCACTGAAACACCACGCTTTTTCTCTATAAAATCTTCTAAAATCTTATTAGCTAACATTGCCTCTGGAATAATCCCCACAGGCAAAATTATAGACTTATTATT
>MDTB01139153.1_pt1 | contig 13035 bp, 14 predicted proteins | sample 811161 | NCBI WGS metagenome assembly MDTB01 (sample SAMN05326650, study PRJNA326480) | marine metagenome | isolation source: seawater | place: Mediterranean Sea | collected 2009 | reverse complement strand
AACATTTGTTTAATCACCATAAAGTATCTTCTAGCATTCATGTTTTCTTCAAGAATACTTCCAAAATTTATTTTTACTTGCCTGACACCCTCTATTAGTTTGGATAATGATTGAAGATAAGTTCTTTTGCTCGAAGGATCGTCTGGGTTACCTTTCAAATCTATTTCTTTTGATATTGCATTATTCAATTGATTAGCATTTAAACGTACTTGAGTTCTTCCAAGACCTAACCCAAAATTTTTAATCTCAATTTTGAGAATGATTAATTCATCAAAAGTTTTATCTTGAGTTTTTGAGGTAACTGGAACAAAGTGTTTTTGAATGTCAGTTAAATATTCAATTAAAGTCTTGGAATTAGTGATTAAACTTAATCTATTTTTGTGAAGAAAGTTAGATATTTTCTTAACATCCTCTACATCATTCAAAAAGTTTGGGTCTGAGAATGATTTATATGCTTTTTCATTAATTCTAATTGAATTAGAAATTAAATTGTGAAGTTTAATAATCTTTTTATTTACTCTTTTTTCAGCGCATAATTTAAGAATGTTATTCAAAGAATCCTTGTAAATTTTTAGTTGTTCTATTTTTACTTTTAACCTTTTAGAAAAAGTATTACTCCATGATATATCCCCTCTCCCGTCTACATCGTATCCGACCCATGTATGAAGTCTAAAAATTTGTGGTGAGACATTCATATATTCTTTTGGATAAAGTTCCTTCGTGACTTTAAGTACAATTCTATAAAAAGTATTTAATGACATTTGTAAATTTTTGAGAGAAATTATTGAAAGTTCATGTTCAAAATCCAAAGATATATTTTTTTCAGGCTTTTGTTCTGTTTTGAAAATATCTTTAATTATTAATTTGAGTTCTTTATCAGAAATCTTTTTTCCTTTTTCGTCATGTTTTGTTGCTAATTTTGCAAGGTTAAGCATAATTTTGTATGTCATACCAAATGTTGGATGTGCAGTTAGAACAATTCCAAATATTTCTGTCTCTAGTTGTCTATTAAATTCTTCAAAAGTAATTTTTTTATTTCCAATTTTTCCAAGTCTTTTAAGAGTATCGTAGATTGCTTTTTCATTTTCTTTATCATTCACGCTTCCCATGTATGATTTTAGTTTATCTGCTCTAAAGCCCAAAGAGCCAACCGCTAACCTTTGAATCAAAGCCTCTAGTGCTGAGTAATTAAGAAGATTTTTTTCTAACCTTCTTGAAATATCAAGTGCTAGCATCGTGATAGAATTTGAAAATGGATCTTTTTCTGCTCCTGATCTAATTTTATCTAAGTCCCTCTGCAGAATTTTCCTAAGATGTTGTGTATCAATCTCTTTATCAACAGGAAAGCAGCTCAAAGTCTTTGGTAGAAGTGGTTTTCTATATAAATCCATCTCTGCATGAGACAATTTTCTGATATTTGTACTTGTCATTTTAATCAAAATATTTTAGTAAATGTTTATATCATAGTTTCGAACCATATGAAGTTTTTTTAAAAAATTCAATAAATGTCATTATTAAAAGAAAAAGTCACTCATATTCACCACTGGACAGATAAAACATTCAGTTTTAAGACCACCAGAAATATGGGTTTTAGGTTTAAGAATGGGGAATTTGCCATGATTGGACTTGAAATTGATGGAAAGCCACTACTAAGAGCATATTCTGTTGTAAGTCCAAACCATGAAGATCACTTGGAGTTCTTGTCAATAAAAGTTCCAAACGGCCCCTTAACAAGTAAACTTCAGCACATTAAGGTTAATGACGAAATAATTATAAACTCAAAACCTACAGGGACCTTAGTTTGCGACTATCTTCTTCCAGGAAGAAATTTATTTATGTTTTCAACTGGAACTGGGCTTGCTCCCTTTATGAGCATATCAAGAGATCCAGAGACTTATGAGAAATTTGAAAAAGTTATTCTCGTTCATGGTGTCAGAAAAGTTAAAGAACTTGCTTACATTGATACTCTAAATAATTTAAATAAGGATGAAGTATATTCTGAAGTTACTAGAGGAAAATTTGTATATTTTAATACAGTTACAAGAGAGTCATGGGATAGAGAAGGCCGAATTACAGACTGGATAAAAGAAAATAGATTATGGAGTGCGGTAAATGTTGAAGAATTTAATCCACAAAAAGATAGAGTTATGATTTGTGGTTCTGAGGAAATGACAATGGAAATTAAAAATATATTCGAAAACTTAGGTTCTTCTGAAGGATCCACAAAAATACAAGGTGGCTTTGTAATTGAAAAAGCATTTGCTGAAAAATAAAAAATGATAAAATTAACATATTTTGATTTTGATTTTTGGAGAATAGATATAGCTAGACTATGTCTTGGTTATGCTAAAATACCTTATAAATACAACAGGATTGTGAGAAAAGATTGGGATAAAAAAAAGAATTTTTTTCCATTTCAACAACTCCCTGTTATGGAATTAAATGGAAAGATTTACGGACATACTCACTCAATTTCAAGGTTTTGTGCGATTAAATCAGGTTTATATGAAAATGATGAGTTAAAAGCATTAATAATAGATCAAGTTCTAGACTGGGCAAATGAAATCACTTTTAGAATCGCTCTATCAATCAGAGAAAAAAACCAAGATAAAGCAAAAAAACTCAGACAAAGATTCATTAAAAATGACTTAAACAAGTGGTTTGGATTTTTGGATAATCTATATAAAAAATCAGCAACAAAAAATAATTTTTTTACAGAAAAATTTAGTCTTGCGGACATAACTGCATGGCGTATTATCCTATGGTTTACATCAGGTAAACTATTTGATGTGCCAGAAGAGTTTATTCAAGATTTTCCAAGACTAAAATCTTTCTATAAAAGTATAAATGATTATGACAAGTTTAATAAACTTTCTGAATTTAAAGAAATTACGACCTAAACTTTTGCATTGAAATACTAAATCTTTTTTTCATCCAAAATAAAATAAACATTGCTGGCAATCCAAAAATTGTAGAAATTAAAAAAAATTTTGCCCACCCAAACGATTCCACCAGAAAACCTGATGGAGCTGATAAAACCGTTCTAGCCAAACCCATAATTGAAGACAAAAGTGCATATTGGGTTCCAGTATATTTTTTGTTACATAATGCAGATAAATAAGCAACAAATGCAGCTGATCCCAATCCACCAGAAAAATTTTCTGCAGCTACTGTTAAAAATAAAAATGAAATTTCTGATCCCACATAATTTAATAAAACATAAAATAGATTTGAAATAATTTGAAAAAAACCAGAAATTATTAATGAATTAATTATACCTATTTTTTTTACTAAAGCGCCACCACAAAAAACTCCAATAATTGTCATTATAACCCCAAAGATTTTACTGGCATTTGCAATATCTATATTTGAAAAGCCAAGCTTTACATAAAAAGGATTAGCCATCACACCAGCAATTACATCTCCAAACTTGAATGAAAAAATCAATAGAACTATTAATAAAACCCTTAAAAATGAATTTCTAAAAATAAATTCATTAAAAGGCTTTATTAAATTTTTTTGATTTATTATAAATTTTTTATCCTTCTTCAATGGTACAAACAAATTTGTTAAAATCATAAGAAAGAAAACTATGATTGCAATTATTGAAAATACTATTTCCCAAGAAAATAATGTTTTTAGATATAGTGAGCCTGCACCAGAAAATATCCCACCAATTCTATAACCAAGTTGTGTCATAGCAGCACCAGCACCTTGAGAATTATCATCTAAAATCTCAATTCTGTATGCATCTATTACAATATCTTGACTAGCTGAAAAAAAGACAACCAATAATGTCAATAAAGCAGTGAATTTTATATTATTTAAAGGTTCACTATAGCCAAGAGAAATAATTGAAAGGATTAAGAAAATTTGAATTACTAGCAACCACGACTTCCTTTGCCCAATTTTTTGATGAAAAAATGGGATTTTATAATTATCAAAAATTGGTGCCCAAAGAAACTTTATAGTCCAAGGTACTTGTGTTAGTGCAAATAGACCAATAGTTGAAATATCAATTCCCTCTCTTGTTAACCAAATAAATAAGGTAGACAAAATCAGGTATAACGGGATTCCACTAAGGATTCCCATTAAAAAAATTATTAATTGGGTTTTCTTAAAATACAAATTAATGAAGTTTTGGAACATAATTATTGAACTTTTTAAATAAAACATAATAATAATAATGTGATTAATAGATTTAACTACATATTTCTTATAGTATTTTCTCTTTCTGGACTAAGCTTAAAAGCAGATGATCATGGTATTCCTAATTTAGTTGGCACCTGGATTGGTATTAATAAAACCATATCTGAACAAAGAGGCTTCAGATCATGGGAAAAAAAAGTAGAAATTATTGAACAAAATGAAAGACGTTTCAAAGGTACCTTCTCTTACACCGATGGAACAAAGAATTTCTTTGGCGTAATTCATCCAGATAATAAAACTATAACATGGGTAGCATCTAATAGCAGAGGATACAATATAGGAAAACTTCTGAATAAAAATAGAATAAGCGCATGCTATGTTGAATCAGGAATTGATGCTACTGCAGGTTGTGCAGATCTAAAAAGAAAATAATTAGTCTCACAAAAGTTTTTTGATTAATTCCGTTGGCTTTTTTTTTAATTCTTTTAAAGACCCTTGCCAATGAATCTTAGATTCATCAACGACTATTATTTCTCTAAAATAATTTATAGCACCACTAACATCAGATGACACTGCTAAAAGTGTTATATCAAATTCATTACATAATTCTGTAATAATGTTAAATATCATATTAGTTTTTACTGGATCTAAGCCAGCTGTAGGTTCATCCAATAATAAAAATTTTGGTTTGTGTGATATTGCTCTCGCTATTGCAACTCTTTTTCTCATTCCTCCAGACAGTTCTGAAGGGTATAGAAATGCATCATTTTTTGAAAGTCCAACCTTTTTCAAAAGTCTTTGAGCTTTGAGAATATTTATACTTTTATCTTTTGTTCCTAAACTTTTAAACATTACATTTTGCCAAACACTTAAGCTATCAAATAAAGCATCCTTTTCAAAAACCATCCCAATATTATCTAAAACTAATTTAAATTTCTGTTGATCAACAATAGGGATACCATCAACTTTTATTTCTCCCCCTGATATCTGAGTCAAACCAATTATTGATCTTAAAATTGTGCTTTTGCCTGACAAGCCCTTACCAATAATACATTTAGGCATTTTTGGCACAACATTAAATGAAATATTTTTAAGAACTTTTTTTTGTTCAAAAACTACATTAACATTTTTCAAATAGATTGTATTATGCATAATAATACTTGATATTATTGTGAATATAAACTTAAAGCAATCTAACATAAAATTTAATAAGGGAACTGTCATTATAGCCAGTGCTGGACCAGGCTCAGTAGATTTAATAACATTAAACCTAATTAATATACTCAAGCTAGCAGATGTAGTTATATATGACGCTTTGGTTAATGAAGAGATTCTTTCATTTTGCAAAAAAAATGTTAAGTTGATTTATGCAGGAAAAATAAAAGAAAAAAGAGCTTGCACACAAACAGAAATTAATGACTGGTTAGTAAAATATTCTCATAAAAAAAATAGAGTATTAAGACTAAAAAGTGGTGATGTAAGTTTTTTTAGTAGAGCTAGTCAAGAAATAAACTTTTTAAAGAAAAATAATATTAAGATAAATATTTTTTCTGGTATAACCTCATCTCAAGCTGCAATACATAATTCAAAAAAAATATTTTTCAATAAAAGTGAGATCTGTAATTTTATAACAGGCCACAAAATGATAAAAAATAAAAAAAAATTTGATTATGAATTAATAACAAAAAATGGCGGGAAAATTTTTATTTATATGGGAGTTAGTCAAATAGAAGAGATAACTAACAATCTATTAGATAAGGGAATAGATAAGAATGAAAAAGTTACAATTGTTTATAATGCTTCCAGAAAGTCTCAAAAAATATTTCATACAAATTTAAATAAATGCTGTGGTTTAATAAAAAAAAAAAAAATAGTATCTCCTGCTATAATCATAATTAAATAACGTTAAAGAATTGGTTTTTTATGGGGTCAGATTTTGAATGTGTTGTTATAGGAGCAGGTATAGTTGGTTTAGCAGTTGCAAGACGATTAAGCTTTGATTTCAAAGAAGTATTAGTTTTAGAAAAAAACAAGACCTTTGGCCTTGAAAATAGTTCAAGAAATAGTGGTGTGATTCATGCAGGAATATATTATAAAAAAAAATCTCTTAAATCTATTTTTTGTAAGAAAGGTAATCAGACTCTATACAAATATGCATGTGAGAGAAGGATTGACCACAATAAATGTGGAAAACTTATTATCGCTCAAAATGAATCTGAAAATAAACAACTTATAAAACTTAAAAAAAATGCCGCTAAAAATGGAGTATCATTAGAAAAGTTAAATAAAAATCAAATAAATATGTTGGAGCCAGAACTAAAATGTTTTTCTGCTTTACATTCCCCTACGACTGGAATCATAGATATACAAAATGTTATGCTAAATTTTGTTACTGATATTGAAAATAACAACGGAAAAATAGTATATAATAATAAAATAAAATATTTATCTAAACATCAAAATACAATTAAATTTACAAATGATAAAAAAACATCATTTACAACAAAAATTCTAATAAATTGTGCTGGATTGCATAGTCACAATTTAGCAAAAAGTATTGATGGAATGATACAAAAAAACGTACCAGAAGTAACCTATGTAAAAGGAAACTATTTCAAATTAGAGGGAAAATCACCTTTTAAAAAGTTAATTTATCCACTTCCTACAAGTTACGGTCTGGGTATTCATTCAACAATTAATTTAAATAACCAGACAATTTTTGGTCCTGATGAGGAAATTGTTAAATCGATTGATTATTCTGTAAATAAAAATAAGAAAGAGACCTTCATAAAAAATATAAGACAATTTTGGCCTGATATAATTAATAAAACAATAACTGAAGACTATTCTGGTATAAGAACAAAAGTAAGGGCTAACGACTTCATAATTGAAGAATGTTCAAAATATGGATTGTGTGGATTAATTAATTTATTTGGAATAGAATCTCCAGGCTTAACTTCATGTCTTCAAATTGGTGAATATGTCAACACAATGTGTAAGAAATACCTACAAAAAAATGAAACAAAAGCTTGAGTATTTATTTCTAAAATCTTTTTATTTAATATCAAAAATTATTGGTATAAATTTATCGTCTTTATTAGGTGGTATAATACTTTCTATTTTTGGATACTTTTCATCAAGAAACTCATTAGCTAAAAAAAACTTAAGTTACGCCTTTCCAAAGATGAATTTAAATGAAAAAAAAAGAATTATTAAAAAAATGTGGTTCCATTTTGGAAGAGTTATCGGAGAGTATCCTCATTTAAATAAAATACAGACTAAAAATAATCCAAAAATAAAGATTATAGGTATTGATAACTTACTAAATCCATTAAATCAAAAAAAAGGATGTATTTTTTTTTCTGCTCACATTGGTAATTGGGAACTTTCTTCTCACCCGTTAATTCAGAGTGGTTTTGAAATAAATTTTATATATAGAGCACCAAATAATTCATACGTAGATTCGTTATTAAGAAAAGTAAGAATAGATTACGGTGTAAAACTTATAAAAAAAGGAAAGGAAGGAGCAAAGGATTGTATTAAGTTACTTAGGAAAAAAGAAAATTTAGGGATGTTAATAGATCAAAAAATGAACGATGGTCTTCCCATAAAGTTTTTTAATGAAATTGCAATGACAGCTCCTGCAATAATAAAATTTGCAAAAAAGTTTAAATGTCCGATTATTCCTGCTTATTGTGTAAGAGAAAAGGGAACAAATTTTAGAATTGAATACCTTCCACCACTTTCCAATGTTTTTATAAAAAAATTGGGGTCAGATGAAAATGCACTTAAATATCTTAATGGTATAATAGAAAGGTGGATAATTAAATACCCTGAACAATGGATATGGATTCACGACAGATGGAAAAATTAAGGAATCAAAGATTTAATGATCTTGACAGTTTTTTGCATACTCTTTCTACTTCTGATAATTCAATATAATTCCAACTTTCTAATTTTTCATCAAAAATACGGGCCTTACCAGATTTTATTAGACTTTCTCTAAAATTAGAAATTTTCTTCTTAGTTTTTTTTATTGGAATTATGTACGTTGGCTTTCCAGTTGAAAGTGAATCAGAAATCATACTAATAGAATCACTTGTAACAATAATGTAATCAGATATTTTCAATAAATCCCAATAAGGATTATATGAGTTTTTAGGAAAGAATAAACTTGATTTTTTTGCTAATTTTTTAATATCTTTCTTTAAACAATATGGTGTTCTTCTTGAGAAACAATAGATTACTTGATATTTATTAGTTAAATTATTTAACCTATTTATATGATTTTTTATTTCATTAAAGTTAATTTTAGAACTTCGTCCTGTCCCACCAACTAAAACAGATGCTATTTTTTTAAACCTATCAATATTTAAGTGCTTTAGTTTGTCGTTTTTTTTTTTAATAGTTTGGATTTATCAACTAAAGTACCAAAAGTTGTTATAAGATTATTTTTTTTGAAAAATTTATCCTCATCAAATTCTGGCACTATAATAAAATCAAATTTATCATAACCAAAATATGGATTTAAAATATGACAATTCTTACAGTTATTTTTTTTTTTATAAAATAAATTAAACGGAGCAGAAATACGACCGCATGATAATATAAAATCAAATTTTCTTTTTATTTTATTTAAACCCAATAAAGACCTTATCAGTATAAAATAATAAATAAAAAAGTTGGGTAAATACTTCATAAAGTTTAATTTTATAGTTAAATATTTAATCAAAAATTTTTTGTTATTTTTTTTTTTTAATTCGTTCACGATTGATTGACACTGGTTGACACTACTCAACTTTTCATCAACAATTATCAAAATTTTAAAAATTTTATTTTTTTTTAACAAATTTTAAAACCATAAATTTATATAATATTGCAAGATAAACCATAAATGAAAATGCAAAAATATTGTCACTTAAAAAATGACCGCCCATTGAAACTCTGCAAAAACTCACTAAAACGCCTATTATTAGGTTAAAGTATAAATATATTGGATTTTTAAGAATTAAACTTCCAACGATAAATGAAAAAGCTGCAGATGATTCTCCACTAATCCATGAGCAGTTTTTTTCGCATTGATCTGTTTTAACAAAAGCTGGAGTGAAAGATTTATCACCTCCAAACTCAGAAACTTGTATTGGCCTAGCCCTTCCCCAATTATCTTTAAAAAAAAAATTTGCAATTAAGCCAGACCCAATAATTGGGCCAATAATAAATCCAATTAATGCATACTTAATCCTTTTATTTATATTACATTTTGCTTTAAAAAAATGATTTACAATAAGAAATAATAATACGGTTATTGGAAATATAACCATTGAGTCTTTCAAAAAATTTCGTAAATCTTTTATTACTTCATACTTCTCAGATATAAATAAATTATTAGTAAAAAAAAAATTTGAAAATGTTATGTCATAATTTGGAAATAGATAAAAAAATAAAGTAAACAATAAGAAAAAAAGAGTATTTAATATAAAAATCTTTTTTAATGGCATACTTTATTACTTAGAACTTTTATTTATTTTAAATGTATTTAAATATCTTAATCTAAGAACTATAATTGCGATTGCAAGAATCAAAATTGCAAGTGATTCATAAATTAATATAGAAGGGTCTAGATCTTTTTTTTGAAGAATAATTAATCTTGAAATTGCTGTGATTGCAATAATTAACGGGTAGGTAATTCTTATTTCTTCTTGCAATAGATATACTCTTATCATTCCCATAACTTCAACGTATATAAAAAGAAGCAATAAATCAGCTAATTCAACTTTCTTTATTTCAATCATATAAAATAGTTCAATTACAAAACCTATAACTGACCCGATAAAAATAAGTAAAACTGAAATAACCTGAATGAATCTTATTATTTTGTTTAAATCCATAGTTTGATTCTCTATTAATTTTTTTTTAAGTCAATTTTCAAGTAATAATTTATTATACAATTTTTTTAAAATAATTTACAATTCTTCGTAAATTTTCTGGTATTCCTTAATGGCATTATAAATATCATATTTTTTTATAGATAATAATGAATTTTTAGAAATTCTAGAATATTCCTTTTTATTTTGTAAAAGATACTCAATTTTTTTTGCTAAATTTTCATCGTCATATACTTCTATTAGATATCCATTATAGTTATTCTTTATAACTTCATCATTCCCTCCTACTTGTGTTGCAATTACTGGTAGCCCATGGTTTAAATATTCAAGAATACTATTTGAAAAACCTTCTTCTAGTGATACTAAAAGACCTAAATAAGATTTAGATAAAATATTACTGACATTAGTAGTGCTTTTATTAAAATTTACTTTATCTATAATTTTTAATTCTTTGCAAATTTGCTTTAATTTTTTTAACCTTTTAACGTCCGATTTACCATAAAGATTTAATTTCCAATCAATTCTTTTATCTAATAATGCACATGCTCTAAAAAGCATTTCATGATTCTTGTATTTTATAAAGTTTGCTAAACAAACAAGGTTGTGAGTGTTGCTTACTTTATTTGTTTGTTTTTTTTTTAATAATATTCCATTATAAATTAATTTTATTTTTTTATTTTCGACACCTTCCTCATTGACTAATTGTTTAATTATTTTTTTTGAATTAACAATTATTTTATCCATGAAAGAGTGCAAAAAATATTCGACCTGTTTAGCCAAGAAATATTTATTTTGATAAAAATTTAAACTTCTTCTCGACATTATAAATTTCTTTTTCCTAAAAAATATAGATAAAAATCCACCTAATAAATATGAATGAGGTAAATAATAGTGGACAATGTCAGGATTAACTTTTAAAAAAAGTTTATAAATCATGAGAATTTTATGAAAAATTTTAAAAATATTAATTTTACAATTACCAACATTATGAACTTTAACACCCAAAGAAAGAAATCTTTTATATAAATCTCCAGTCTCTGTGATTGTCATAATATGAAATTCAAAATGTTTATTTAATCCATTGGCTAAAAGATTATATAGATGCTTTTCGGTCCCTCCAGTATTAAGTGAACCAATAATAATTAAAATCTTTTTCATTCTTGAATTAGTAAAGCTGATGCCATAACGTAATCTTTTTCATCGGATATAGAAATATTTATCTTTATGATTTTTAAATTACACGAATTATGAAGAATCTCTTTTGTTTTACCCTTTAGGAATACTTCAGGCTTACCAAAATGGTCATTTAAAATCTCTATTTCATTTAACTTAACACCATTTCTCCATCCAAAACCAAAAGCTTTTAGAATTGCTTCCTTAGCAGCAAATCTATTAGCTAAAAAATTTAACTTATTTCTTTTTTTAAAAATTTCTAGTTCATTGCAAGAAAAAACTTTGTCTAAAAATCTTTGGCCATAACGTTTATAAACGTTGTTTATTCTTTTAACATTTAAAAGATCAATACCTTGAGAAATCAACATGTTAATATTTTTTTAATTTTTTATATAATGCATCAATTAATAATAAAATACCAATAATTATAAATATTAAAACAGGCATTAAATATCTAGAAGATGCAACGTTAAAAAAACTAGTTGAAAAAAGATATAAATGTGATGAAAAAAAACAAAATATAATTATGTTTCGATTTTTTATATTTTTATAAAATAAAATTAATATTGAAAAAATAAGAAATATAGAAAAAATAATAAAAAAAACTACTTGGACATATTTATAAATATCACTTTTACTTATATCCATAGGTCCAGAGGATTTTTCTAACATTTCTATCATAGGAAATTTTATTTTTTTATTATTAATTGCTAAATATTTTTGCCCAACTGACCACATACCAATATAATGACTTAGACTTAATTGAATAAATTCGTTATGATTGAACCTTAATAAGTTAAAAAATATTTTTAAATTTTCATCCTTCAATTCCTCCACTAAATATAAGTTTGATTCATCTCTAATAAAATCTTTGTATTGATACTGAGCAACAACTTCATAATCTGCAATTAATTCTCCCTTAAGAAAAGGGTTTTTAATATCCATCAGAAATTCTTTAATCCCATTAAAAAATAATTTAGAATCTTCGAGAATACTTTTATATTTCTCAGGATAATTATCTATTTTAAAATTATCGGAGGATGAAATTATAAATATTTTCCCTATGACAGATTGTCTAAATACACTCTCTCTTTGTGTATTTTTATAATTAAAAATAAAAATCTCAGTTATTATTATAACAATGAAGAAAAAAATTGCCTTTATGTCAATTTTTCTTATCTTATATAAATAAAATGCAAGTATCGGAAGTGAAATAATCGGACCTACCGATTTTATTGCAAATATACAACCACTTGAAACTCCCAAAATTATGCTATCAATATTTTTATTCTGACTTTTTAGTAAAACAGCTAAACATATATTTATAAAAGAAAAAAAAAGAGATTCTGTAAGAATTGTTTTAGTGAATGAAGTGTAATAAATATTTAATAAAAAAAAACTTAAAAATAAAAAGATAAAAACTTTATTTATTTTTAAATCATTTAATGAAAATAATAAAAATGTAAAACTTGTAGACATTAATAAAATCTGAAGATTTACAATATTAATGTTTAACAAATCACAAATATTTAGTAAGGCAGGATACAATGCTTTATATTTTGAAGAAAAAATTAAATAACTATCACTGTCAGGCTGAATAAGTGTAAAAAAACTAATAGAATGAAAAATTATTAAACAAATACATATAGTAAGAGTGATAAAAATTAATGAAACTTTTATGTCTTTTTTAATTCCAATCATTTATTTCATCCATTTATCATACCAAGTCTGAAACATAAGAATATTCCATAACTCATAATGGCAGTTTCTTTTAGATTCAATATGTTGAGTGATCATTTTATTTATTATTTTATAATCAATTAAATTT
>MDTB01243225.1_pt1 | contig 13036 bp, 7 predicted proteins | sample 811161 | NCBI WGS metagenome assembly MDTB01 (sample SAMN05326650, study PRJNA326480) | marine metagenome | isolation source: seawater | place: Mediterranean Sea | collected 2009 | reverse complement strand
TCTTTATTTGTTTTTGTAATCCAAGATAGTCCTGCTTCAATAGGAGAGGTGTTATCGTCGATATCATTTCCATATAAACAAAACCCCATTTCAAGTCTCAAGGTATCTCTAGCGGCCAAACCTATAGGCTTAATATCATATTTTTTTCCAGATTTAAATATTTTACCCCATAAATCTACTACTATTTCATTTTTACAATAAATTTCAAAACCACCACAACCTGTGTAGCCCGTATTAGAAACTATTATACCATCAATGTATTCAAAATGATAATATTTAATCTCACTAAGTTCAATATCAAAAAGGGGGTTTAAAACATCTAATGCATTAGGTCCTTGTATAGCAATTAGAGAAAAGTTATCAGAAACATTAATTAATTGAGCATTATATAAATTCTTATTGCTTAAAAACTCCCAATCTTTTTCAATATTAGATGCATTAACAACTAGCATAAACCTGTTATCTTCAAATTTATATAATATAAGATCATCTACAATACCTCCTTTTTCATTTGGAATGCAATTATATTGAGCTTGACCTTTTTTTAAAACACTTATATCATTACTTAAAACAGATTGAAGAAAAATCTCTGCTTCATCTCCGTGTATATAAAATTCCCCCATATGAGACACATCAAATACACCAACATTTTTTTTTACAGTTGTATGCTCGATATTTACCCCTTCATATTGCACTGGCATCATATAGCCTGCGAAATCAATCATTTTAGCATTCAATCCCTTATGAATTTCATGAAGTGTAGTTTTCTTCATTCTAAAAATTTTTTGTGAATTCAAATTTAACTAATTTTGGCTCAAAATTATTTTAAATGAGTTCTTTCATTATAAAAGATAATAACATTTTATTTGCTGACATAAGTAAAATTATCAATAAAGATTTAAAACTATCTATTGATGATAATATTATTGAAAAGTTAACTACATCAAGGAAAATTTTTGAAAATAAGATTAATAATTCTGATGATAAATTTTATGGAATTAATACAGGTTTTGGGGATTTACATAATGTAAAAATCAATAATGATGAGCTATGTATTCATCAGGAAAACTTAATAAAATCCCATGCGTGTGGTGTTGGTGACAAAATCGATTCAAAAATTGTCAAATTAATGATTCTATTAAAGATCATTTCGCTAACTAAGGGTTATAGTGGAATAAAAATTCAAACTATTGAAAGACTTCTATTTTTTTATAATAATGATATATTTCCAGTTGTTTATAAATATGGATCTTTGGGTGCCTCTGGAGATCTAGCTCCTTTATCACATTTGTCATTACCATTAATTGGGTTGGGAAAAGTTGAATTTGAAGGTGAAATTTATAATACTGAAATTATTCTAAGTAAATTTAAACTTGATTCTTTAACCCTAGGTGCCAAAGAGGGATTAGCTCTTATAAATGGAACACAATATATGCTAGCTTCACTTATTGATTCTGCAATTAATTCTATTAATATTTGTAATTACTCTGATTTGATCGCAAGTGTTTCGTTAGATGCATTTAAGTGTAGTCTGTCTCCATTTGACCCTTTGATTTCAAAAATTAGACCTTATGAAGGTCAAATCAATGTTTCTAAAAATATTCTTAAGAATTTAGAAGGAGGGGAGATAAATGATTTAAAAAAAGAAAATGTTCAAGATCCTTATTCATTTAGATGTATTCCGCAGGTTCATGGGGCTACCCAAGACACTCTAAAATATTGTATTAATATAATTTCAACAGAAATAAATTCGGTAACTGATAATCCGTTAATATTTTTAAAAGATAGTAAGATAATTTCTGGAGGTAATTTTCACGGACAGCCTTTAGCGTATGCAATAGATTTTCTTAAGATATCTATTTCTGAGCTTGGAAATATTTCCGAAAGAAGAGTTTTTAATTTATTATCTGGAAAAAGAAATTTACCCCCCTTTCTGTCTAACAACCCAGGCCTAAATTCTGGCTTAATGATTCTTCAATATACTTCAGCAAGCTTGGTAAGCTCTAATAAGCAGTTATCAACACCTTCAAGTATTGATTCTATAACTTCTTCAAATGGACAAGAAGATCATGTTAGTATGGGAGCCAATGGAGCAAATCAACTAAGGGATATAATCGACAACTTATATCAAATATTAGCAATTGAAACAATTGTTTCTGTTCAAGCAAAAGAGTTTAATAATTATAAATCATCTAAGATAATAAATGAATTTATTTCAAATATTAGAATTGTAAATCCTAAAATCATCACTGATAGAGTTCTTTATAATGATATTAAAAAAGTTTCTAGATATTTAAAGGAAAAAATAAAAGTTGGTCTATTTTTTTGATGTCTTAGATTCCTTTTTATTTTGAATTTTAATATTCAATTTTTCTTTACCTAAAGTGTAATCAATATTAATTGTATCACCCTCATTAATCATAGAATTTAGTATTTCAGAAGCAATTAAATCTTCAACATGCTTTTGAATTGTTCTTTTTAAAGGTCGTGCCCCGTACTTTTTGTCATAACCCTTTTCAGCTAGAAAATCCTTAGCTTTTTTGGATAACTTGATTTTATAGCCTAACTCCTCGATTCTTATGTATAATTTTGATAATTCTATATCAATAATTTTATGAATATTTTCTTTTGATAATGAATTAAAAATGATTACCTCATCAATTCTATTTAAAAATTCTGGAGCAAATTTCTTCCGAAGAGAATTCATTATTGTTTTTCTTGTAAATGTGTCTTCTTGAGATTTTTTTGCAGTAGTGCCAAACCCAACTCCAGAACCGAAATCTTGAATTTTCTTGACTCCTAGATTGGATGTCATTATAATTACACAATTTGTAAAATCAATTTTTCTTCCAAGACTATCGGTTAAAAAACCATCGTCTAAAACTTGTAGAAGCATGTTAAAAATATCAGGATGTGCTTTTTCAATCTCGTCAAGTAAAACCACTGCATATGGTTTCCTTCTTATTTTTTCTGTCAATTGACCACCATCTTCGTAGCCAACATACCCAGGTGGAGCACCAATTAATCTTGATACAGCAAATTTCTCCATATATTCACTCATGTCAACCCTAATCAGGGCTTCTTCACTGTCGAACAATTCTTTAGCAAGAATCTTAGCTAATTGTGTTTTTCCAACTCCAGTTTGTCCAAGGAAAATGAATGAACCAATTGGTTTCTTGGGATCCTTTAATCCCGCTCTATTTCTTTGGATAGATCTAACCACTTTTTCTATTGCTATATCCTGACCAATTATATTTTCTTTTACTAGAGATGTAAGTTTAGACAACTTATTACTTTCAGACTGTTTTAATTTGTTTAGAGGGATACCTGTCATCATTGAGACAACATCTGCAATACTTTCCTCATTAACAATCTCCTTATTTTTTTTGCATTCTTCCTCCCATTGATTTTGGGCTAAATTTAACTTATTTTCTATATTTTTTTCTTTGTCTCTATAGCTAGCTGCCTCTTCGTATTTTTGATTTTTAACAGCTTTATTTTTTTTATCTTTTACATCATCTAATTCTTTTTCAAGATCATGAATGTGTTGTGGAACATCTAAATTTGTTAAATGTACTCTAGAACCAGCCTCATCTAAGGCATCAATGGCTTTGTCTGGAAGATGTCTATCAGTCATGTATCTAGAAGTTAACTTTACACAAGCCAATAAAGCTTCATTTGTGTAAATCACATTGTGATGATCTTCATATTTATCCTTAATGTTCTTAAGGATTTCAAATGTTTCTTCTTCATTTGTTTGTTCAACAATAATTTTCTGAAATCTTCTTTCTAATGCGCCGTCTTTTTCAATTGAATTTCTATATTCATCAAGAGTGGTTGCGCCGATACATTGAATTGTACCTCTTGCCAAAGCAGGTTTAAACATATTAGAAGCATCAAGACTTCCTGTTGCACCACCAGCACCTACTATAGTATGAATCTCATCTATAAATAGTATTACCTCCAAATTTTTCTCTAATTCGTTCATTACAGCTTTCATTCTTTCCTCGAATTGTCCTCTATATTTTGTACCAGCGACTAAACTTGCTAAATCCAATGAGATAATTCTTTTGTTATAAAGAACTCTAGAAACTTTCTTTTTAATAATTCGAATTGCCAAACCTTCAGCTATTGCAGATTTTCCAACACCCGGTTCCCCAATAAGTAGAGGATTATTCTTCTTTCTTCGACTCAATATTTGGGAAACTCTTTGTATTTCTATGTTTCTACCGATAATTGGATCTAGTTCATCATTTTCAGCCATTGCTGTAAGGTCTTTACCAAAATTATCTAAAACAGGTGTTTTTGATTTATTGGAAGATTTTGATTTTATTGATTTTGTTGCTTTAACTTCTTCATATTCTGATGGTTCAGAATCATCTGTTGATTCATCTGAAAAATCATCCTTGCCAATTATAGATTTGTATTCATCTTTTACCAAATTATAATTAATATCCATGTTATTGAAAATTTTTGTTGTAGGGTCATTTTCATTTCTTAGGATGCATAACAACAAATGTGCAGTATTTATGACTGAGCTTTGGAAAAGTTTAGCTTCTAAAAAAGTTGTTTTGAGAGCTCTCTCAGCTTGTCTAGTCAGATGAAGATTTTTCTTTGATGATTCTTTTGTTTCATTATCAAAATTGATAGGATTTAAGGATTCGATTTTACGACGTAACTCGTTTAATTCAATTCCGATAAAGTTTAATATATCTATGGCTTTTCCTTCACCATTTCTTATCAAACCAAGAACCAAGTGTTCTGTTCCGATAAAATCATGCCCTAGTCTTAGGGCCTCTTCTTTACTGTAAGTGATCACATCTTTTACCCGAGGTGAAAAATTATCATCCATAAAAATGCTTTTTGTAAAAATAATCATAAAGATTTTTTAAAACAACACTAAACTGAGTTAAAATTTATAACCCAAAATTGTTAATAAATTATATATTTCAAGACATATTTTTATCTTTAATAAACTTGTTAAATTCATATATTTGTTTACTACTATTTATATGCTATAATTAAACAGTTTTTTATTATGAATGATGGTGAAAAATTAATACCAATTAATATTGAGGATGAAATGAAATCGGCATACATTGATTATTCAATGTCAGTAATTGTTTCTAGAGCCCTTCCAGACGTTAGAGATGGTTTAAAGCCTGTACACAGACGTGTTTTATATGGTATGCATGATTTAGGGGTTAAAGCATCCTCTGCACACAAAAAATCTGCCAGAATTGTAGGTGAAGTAATGGGTAAATATCACCCTCATGGTGATTCTGCTATTTATGATACAATGGTTAGAATGGCTCAGGATTGGAGTTTAAGGTACATGTTAGTAGATGGTCAGGGAAATTTTGGCTCTGTTGATGGGGATAGCCCGGCTGCTATGAGATATACAGAGGCCAGAATGCAGAAAATATCTGAAGAAATGCTTTCGGATATTGAGAAAGATACTGTTGATTATAAGCTAAATTTTGATGATACATTAAAAGAACCTACGGTTTTACCGACAAAGATTCCTGCATTACTTGTTAATGGTGCATCAGGAATTGCCGTTGGTATGGCTACAAATATTCCGCCACACAATTTAACCGAGGTTATTAATGGCACACTTGAGTATATCAAAGACAATTCTACAGACATTGATGGTCTAATGCAGTTTGTTAAAGCTCCTGACTTTCCCACTGGTGGTATTATTCACGGCTATGAAGGAGTAAAAGAAGCTTTTCATACGGGTAGAGGTAAAGTTGTAATGCGTGGTAAAGCTGAAATCGAAGAGGTTGATGGTAAAGAATCAATAATAGTAACTGAAATACCATATCAGGTTAATAAAGCTGATATGATAAAAAAAATTGCAGATTTAGTTAATGATAAAAGGTTAGAGGGTATTTCTACAATAAGAGATGAATCAGACAGAAATGGTATGAGAATTGTTTTTGTACTAAAAAGAGATGCTATTCCTAACATAGTACTTAATAAACTATTTAAATATAGTCCACTCCAATCATCTTTTAGTGTTAATAATATCGCACTTGTAAATGGTCGACCACAAATGCTTAATCTCAAAGATATGATTAAGCATTTTGTAGATCACAGACATGATGTAGTTGTTAGAAGAACCAAGTTTGAATTAAAAAAGGCTGAGGATAGATGCCATATTCTTGAAGGATTAATCATTGCATCTGATAATATTGACGATGTAATCGCTTTAATTAAAGCTTCAAAAAATGCAGAAGAAGCAAGAGACAACTTAATCAAAACTTTTAAACTATCTGAAATCCAAGCTAAGGCAATTGTTGAAATGAGACTTAGACAACTTACTGGTTTAGAACAGGATAAGTTAAGAAACGAGTATGAAGAAATAAAAGAATTGATTAAAGACCTTAAAGATATTCTTACAGATGAAAAAAGAAGAATGATTATAATTTCTGATGAGTTGACGGAAATTAGAGAAAAGTTTGGAGATGAAAGAAGGTCTAAAATCGAGTACTCAGGTGGAGATCTTTCAATTGAAGATATGATACCTGATGAAAAAGTGGTTATAACCATATCTCATGCCGGATATATTAAGAGAACACCATTAGATGAATATAAAGTTCAGAATAGGGGCGGTGTTGGTCAAAAGGCATCAACTACTAGAAATGAAGATTTCTTAGAAGATTTATTTGTTGGAACTAATCATCAATATATGTTGTTTTTTACCCAAAAGGGCAAATGTTTTTGGATGAGGGTTTATGAGATTCCTGAAGGAAGTAGAACATCTAAAGGTAGAGCAATACAAAATCTTATTAACATAGAACAAGATGATAAAGTAAAAGCGTTCATATGTACTAAAGACTTAAAAGATGATGAATATATCAATAATCACTATGTGATAATGGCAACCAAAAGAGGGCAGGTAAAAAAGACATCTTTAGAGCAGTATTCTAGACCTCGGGTAAATGGTATTAATGCTATTACTATAAAAGAAGATGATGAATTACTTGAAGCTAAGCTAACAGATGGAAATAGCCAAGTTATGCTTGCGTTAAAATCTGGAAAAGCCATTAGATTCGAAGAAGCAAAAACAAGACCTATGGGAAGAAATGCCTCAGGGGTAAGAGGGATTAGACTTCAACATGATAAAGATGAAGTAATAGGTATGGTTGCTGTTAATGATATGGAAAGTAATATATTGGTTGTTAGTTCAAACGGATATGGAAAAAGATCACGTCTAGAAGATTATAGAATAACAAATAGGGGTGGTAAAGGGGTTAAAACCATTTCTGTCACTGAAAAAACAGGTGATTTAGTAGCTGTTAAAAATGTAGACGACTCAAATGGACTAATGATTATAAATAAATCAGGTATTGCAATTAGAATGGCAGTTGAAGATTTAAGGGTGATGGGTCGTGCAACTCAAGGGGTGAAGCTTATAAATATTAAAGATGGTGATTCTATAGCTGCAGTGGCTAAAGTAATTCATGAAAAAGATGAGGACCAGCATGATGAAGAACTTGAGTCTACTGAACAAAACCGCATAAATTCAGAACAATGAAAAAAGTTATACTATCTTTAATTATTTTTGGTTTATTCCAGCTTAGTTATTCTCAAAAAAAGGAACTTAAGACTATTGATAAGCAGATTAAAGCTGAAGAATATGAAAATGCTTTAAACACAATCAATTCAATTAAAAGTTTAGTTGATGATGCTGATAACAAGACAAAAGCAAAATATTATTACCTAAAGGGGATGGCCAGATATCAAAACGGTAATGGATCTTTTGAAAACAAAACTTTAAGCATTAAAGATTTTAATGAGTCAAAAAAGTTTGAGATTTTAGGTACAAAAATATATACTTCGAAAATTGACAATATTTTTACTGAACTCTTCAATTCTTTTATAAACGATTCTAGAACAGCACTTGATTTAAAAAATTACAAAAATTCTTACAAGAATTTAGAAGCTGCTTATAATGTTTCTAATAAGGACACTTTATACTTATACAATGCTGCTTTGGTGGCTACGGAAGCAATGGATTACAATATTGCACTAGCTTTTTACGAGAAATTAATCGACTTAGGTTATTCAGGTGTATCCATGAATTATTATGCTGTAGAAAAAGAATCTGGAAAAGAACAAGTATTTCAAGATGAAAAATCTAGAAATTTTTCGGTAGATGTTATTGGTACTCACGATTCACCTAGAGATGAAATGGCAAACTCTGTTAAAATCGACATTTTTAGATCTGTTGCTGCAATATATAAAACTCAGGAAAACTTTTTAAAATCCATAGAATACTTAGAAGAGGCTAAGCAAATTGATGAAAATGACATCAATTTAATATTACTAGAATCTAATATAAGGTGGGAAATAGGAGAGGTTGATGTATATCAAAATTTAATATCTAAAGCGCTTGAGATTGAACCAAATAACGTTGATTTAATATTTAATTTGGGTGTTGTAAATGCAGATAAAGGAAATTTTGATGATGCTATTTCCTATTATGACAAAGCAATTGAAATTGATTCAAATTATACAAAAGCTTATTTAAATGCTGCAGCTATAATTCTTGAAAAAGAGGGTCCAATGATTGAAGAAATGAATTCACTTGGAATGTCTACTGCTGATTATAATAGATATGATGAGTTAAAAATCGAACGTGAAAACTTATATAAAAGCGCAATTCCTTATTTAGAAAAGGTTTATAATTTAGAAAGTGACAATTTAAGTGCTGCTAGAACATTAAAAAATATCTATTCAGCATTAGGTGACATTGAACAAGAAAACAGGTATAAGGTAATTGTTGCTGAGTTGGAAAATAACTAAATCATCTTCTTGATAAAACGAAGAGAGTGTGTATGCTTATTTTTTTCGTTATTATATATTCCAGATTGATCTAATCTATCAATTCTTACTTTACCACTAGCATGTATAATATAATTATCCTCAAGTATTATTCCAACATGAACGATCTCATCATTATCATTATGAAAAAAAGCTAAATCACCTGGTTCAGACTCTTCAATAAAACTCAGCGTAACACCTTGTGAGGCTTGATCTTTAGCGTCTCTCAATATTTTGTATCCATTGATTTTATAAACCATCTGTGTGAATCCTGAACAGTCAATTCCAAAAGGGGTTTTTCCTCCCCATAAATATGGGCTATGCAAATAGATTAGTGCTGTATTTACAATTGAATCCCTATTCTGTTTTCCTGAAATTGACTTTCCTTCATACTTATGATTAAGTAGATTAATATTAGAAATATTTGAACCAATTGAAATGGTAATTAATTCTTTATTTTCATTTTCTATAAACTCCACCAAGTTAGAGGAATATGTTGGATTATTAGTTATAATATTATCGTTTTTATCAAGTTTTTTATATTGTTTTGAATCTATCCATCCCTCATAATTGTCAAATTCACATTCTATCTTAATCCATTTGTCTTTTTCTTCAATAATTGTAAATAGGTCTCCATAAACCAATTGAGTAATCATTTCAGATTTATCTGAATTAGATATTCTTACTGGCACAATACCTAAGTTGCATATACCTAAAGCCATATTAAATCTTTATTTGAATAGACGAAGCTCCGCCACCACCGTTACATATGGTAGCAATTCCATTTCTCTTCTCATTATGATGCAAAGAATGAATTAATGTGGTTAGTATTCTTGCACCTGAACATCCAAGAGGATGGCCAAGTGATACGGATCCACCATTTATATTTACTTTTTTAGGATCAATTGATAATATATTAATATTAACCAGTGGTACCATCGAAAAAGCCTCATTGATTTCAAATAAATCAATATTGCTTAAAGCTTCTTTAGTTTTATTGAGTAAATTTTTAACAGACATAGATGGTGCAACTGTAAACAATTCTGGTAGTGTAGCTGAATCATCATATCCAACAATTTCTGCAATTGGATTGATATTTAATTCACTAGCTTTTTTTTCACTCATTAAAATTAGCATAGAAGCTCCATCACTGATTGGAGAAGAGTTTGCTGCTGTTACAGAACCATCTTTTACAAATGCTGGTTTCAGATTTGGAATCCTATCAAAATTTACTTTACTAATCTGCTCATCATTTTCTATACAAATTTCATTTTTTTTCTTATCCTTATAATATAACGGGATTATTTCATTTTTAAATAAGCCATTTTTTGAAGAATTTATAGATCTATTGTAAGAAGATACTGCATATTTATCTTGAGACTCCCTTGAAATGCCATATTCTTTTGAACAATTATCGGCTAATACACCCATTGATTCTTGACTGTAAACATCCGTAAGACCATCAGTCATTAATCCATCAATAGTAGCAGAGTTACCGTATTTATTTGCTTTTCTCAAATTTAAATAGTGAGGAGCATTACTCATACTTTCGACACCACCAGCAACAACAACTTCATTTATTCCTAGTTGTATAGATTGAGCAGCTAAATTAACGGCTTTTAAGCCTGATGAACAAACTTTATTTACAGATGAGCATGGGGTTTCAGGCTTTAATTTTGCTCCAATGGCTATTTGTTTGGCAGGTGCTTGACCACATCCAGACTGTAAAACATGACCAATAATTAGTTCATCAATTTCTTTTCTATCTAGGTCAATCTTTGACAATGCTCCTTCTAACGCAAAAATACCTAAATTTACAGCTGAAAAATTTGATAATAATCCCATAAAACACCCCAACGGTGTTCTAACAGCACTAACTATAACTACTTTGTTTTGCATATGTTTATTTTTTAAAGTTAATAAAATATAAATTGTATTATGCTCTTAAATATTTAGTAAATTTATTTAATATAGATTATGGGTAAACTATTTAACAGTATAAATAAAGGTTTTTCAAGAATATTCAGGGTTCTTTTATTTATATTATCAGCATTTCTAATTATTTATTTCTTCCCTAAAAGTGGAAAATTTAAATATAACTTCGAGAATGGTAGGCCTTGGCAATCAGAAAATCTATACGCACCCTTTGATTTTGCAATCAAAAAGTCCAAACAAGAAATTGATGATGAAATTACACAAGCAAAAATAAACACGCCTCTGTTTTTCGAAATCGACACATCATTAATAACTAATTCAAATTATGAACTAATTACTCGAATTGAAGAATTAAAGATTGACTCTTTATTTAATTTTTTCAATGAAGATGAGTTGAAAAATATTAAAAATAAATGTTCTAAAATTATTGATGAAGTATACAATAGAGGATTGATAGAACAAAATTTTGATTTTAAAGATGGTCAGCTAATATCAATTTTACTCGACAACAAACTTGTTAATACAACATATTATAATAGATTAATTACACCTGAAGACTTAATAATTTTCATTAATAATAAAATTATTGAAACCAATAGTGAAAATTATAAATCTCAAATAATTTCATTGCTATTTGACATAATTACACCAAACTTATTTTATAATAGAGTACTTTCAGCCGAATCAATTAATGAGGCAACAATTAATATTTCACCAAACAGAGGCTTTGTTGAAAAAGAAACACTGATAATTTCAAAAGGAGAGGTTGTTGATGGGGAGAAATTTATAATTCTAGAATCTTTAAAAAAAGAGTATGAGGATAATAGTTCATCTTTATCTAATCTATATTTAAGGATTATAGCATATTCTTTATTAGTTATTTTATCTCTTTTGATGATAGTTCTTTTTATTAGAAAATTTGAAAGAGATTTATACAATAACAATAATAAAATTGCATTTGTTTATTTCAACATAACTCTTGTTATTTTAATTACAACATGGGTTGTCGATGTTAATTCAAATTATATATATATTATACCACTTTGCATAATGCCATTACTATTTAAAGCCTTTTTTAACACTAGAATTGCTTTTTTTATACATTCTGTCACTGTTATGCTATTAGGTTTTGTGGTGCCAAATAGTTATGAGTTTATATTTTTAAATATAATCGCAGGAGTTGTTACTATTCTAACATCAGATAATATTTATAAGAGAGCAAATTTATTTAAAGCCGTTACGCAGATAACTTTAGTTTATATGCTAGCTTATTTTTCATTTTATGTTATTCAAGAGGGAAATATTGAAAATCTCCCTTTCAACAATTTTTCATTATTTATTTTGTGTGGTCTTTTGACTTTATTCATATATCCTTTGATATATATTCATGAAAAAATGTTTGGATTAGTTTCGGATGTATCATTATTAGAATTATCTGATACGAATTCTAACTTACTAAAAGAATTATCTAATAAAGCACCTGGAACTTTCCATCATTCAATCAATGTTGCAAATCTTGCTGAAGCCTGTGCAAATCAAATCAATGCTAATGCGTTATTATCTCGAGTTGGAGCTTTACATCATGATATAGGTAAAATTTCAAATCCATCTTTTTTCACTGAAAATCAATTATCTGATCAAAACCCACATCATGGCATCACATCAAATGAAAGTGTTGAAATAATCAAAAAACATGTAGCTGATGGTGTAAAGCATGCAAAAAATGCAGGCATTCCAGAAAGGATAATTGAATTCATAAAAACTCATCATGGAACTAATTTAATTGGATATTTTTATAATAAAGAGATCAAGCTAAACCCTGAAATTAATGAGGCAGATTTTCGATATACTGGTCCAAAACCTTTTAGTGTTGAAATGGCTCTAGTAATGATGTGTGATTCAGTTGAAGCGGCAATTAAAAGTTTAGATAAACCAGATAATGATAAAATTGATTCTTTTGTTGAAACTATTATCGATAAGCAAGTTGAGGATCAACAATTTGAAAATTGTGAACTGACTTTTAAAAATATTTCAATCATTAAATCTGTTCTTAAAGAAAAATTGAAAAACATTTATCACATTAGGGTTAGTTACTCAGAACAGAGTATTTAAAAAAAAATTAGATATAGTTGCGTTGTTGTTAATGAAAAACTATTTTTGCAACCGCATTTTATTAAATACTAGATAGTATTGGAGAGGTGCCAGAGTGGTAATGGAGCAGATTGCTAATCTGTCGACGTGCAAACGTCGCCAGGGTTCGAATCCCTGT
>MDTB01053349.1_pt1 | contig 13036 bp, 14 predicted proteins | sample 811161 | NCBI WGS metagenome assembly MDTB01 (sample SAMN05326650, study PRJNA326480) | marine metagenome | isolation source: seawater | place: Mediterranean Sea | collected 2009 | reverse complement strand
TTATCTTTCAGTACTTAATTTTTTCTCTAAATTTTGACTATATCTACTCATAGCATAACAAATTACCCAAAAAACTAAACCAGCAAAAACATACCCTTCTATTGCCATGCCAAGCCATTTTGGATTAGTTTTTGCTAAACCTATCATACCAGCCAATTCTAGCAACCCTACTACAAAAATTAATGGAGTATCTTTTACTAGAGCTAGAAATGTATTAGCAATACCAGGAATCACTAATTTCAACGCTTGTGGCAATATTATAAGTAAATGCATTCTCCAATAGCCCATACCTAATGATTTAGCAGCATCATATTGGCCTCTAGATAATGCTTGAAGACCTCCTCTGATTACCTCTGCCATGTAGGCTGCTTCGAACAGTGTTATAGCTATCACAACTCTCATTAATTTATCCATGTAAGTTCCATCTGGTAAAAACATCGGAAACATTACACCTGACATAAATAAAACTGTAATAAGTGGCACACCTCTCCAAAGCTCTATAAAGCCTAATGATGAGTATTTAATAATGGGAAGATCTGATCTTCTACCTAAGGCTAAAAACATTCCTATAGGAAAACACAAGATTAATGAAAAAGCAGAAACTATTAAAGTTAATGAAAGACCTCCCCAAGCTCCTGTTTCAATCCATTTTAATCCAAAAAAACCACCGGATATTAATTTAATGCCAATGATTGGATATATAAATAACATAAATAAAATTATGTATTTTTTTATTTTTTGAGGAACAAAAAAAGCTGCACCAATAAGAAGAAATAATAATAAAAAAGCAGTATTTATTCTCCATTGTTCAGCATTTGGATACATTCCATACATAAATCGTTTAAACCAAACTTTAACAAAAACCCAACAAGCTCCGCTACTTGTGCAATCTTGTTTAGTGTTACCAGCAAAATCAGCATCAAAAATCATCCAGTTCAATAGTGGTGGGGTGTATTTGAATGCTATAAATATTATAAGCAATGTTAAAACAGCATTGAAAGAAGTAGAGTTTACATTTTTGTTAAATTTATCTAGCAATCTAACACCGCTAAATTCAATTCTTATTAAGTAAAGTCCTATTGCTCCAATTATTAGTGGAAAAAAATAACTAAGCATTTCAGGTAGAAAGCCTGTTATATTTACACCTAAAAAACTATTGCTAAAAAAATCAACAAAACTAAGGGCTATTAATGGTATGCCTATACCTAAGTAGGTATTTAGTTTTTCTTTAGTAGGTTTTAAAAAACTTAAATTCATTATTTTTCCTTTATGGCCATCTTTTTGTTATATGCATTCATTAAAACTGAAATAGTTAAACTTAAAAATAGATAAGTACCCATAGTGATAGAGATAATTTCAATGGCTCTTCCGGTTTGCATTAATGCGGTACCAGCAAAAACCAAAACTATGTCTGGATAGGCTATTGCAGCAGCTAAAGATGAGTTTTTTGTTAAATTTAAATATTGATTTGTAGTTGGTGGAATTATAATTCTTAAAGCTTGTGGCATGACAATAAGTTTTAAAATTTGTCCTTTTGTTAAACCGATACTTGCTGCAGCTTCTTTTTGACCTTTACCAACACCTTGAATTCCAGCTCTAACGTTTTCAGCAACAAAGGTAGCTGTGTACATAGACAAAGCTAAGGCTAATGAAATCAATTCAGGAATTATACTTACTCCACCTCTAAAATTATAAACAGTAGATGTCAATTTATATAATTCAGGATATTCAAATGATAAAGATACGCCGCCTACTAAAAATGTAATTAAAGGTAAAAATATAAGGATTAATATTGAAATAATTGCTACAGGAATATGTTTACCAAATTGTTCTCTCTGTATTTTTCCATATTTTCTAACCAAAAAAATTAAAATAACTGAGATTATTACTGAAGAAAAAAAGACTGAAAAATTTGTCCAAATAAATTTTGGAACATACCAGCCTTTAATTGTTAAAAATGAAATATCGTAAAAACTCATTGCATTTTCTGGTAAAGGCAATAATCTTAAAGCTCCATAATACCAAAAAAATATTTGAAGAAGTAAAGGAATATTTCTGAAAATCTCCACATACCACTCAGCAGCTTTAGCAATTAAATAATTTTGAGACAATCTTCCAATTCCGATAGTTACGCCTAAAATGGTACAAAAAACTATTCCAATAACTGAAACTAATAAAGTATTTAATAAACCGACTAGAAATGCTCTTCCATAAGAGTAAGATCCGTCATAATCGATCATTGAAAAAGTAATATCAAAGGACGACTCCTGACTTAAGAATCCGTAACCAAATGAAATACCTCTGTTGCCCATATTTACTTGAGCGTTATAAGAAAAGTAAGCAATTACAGATATAATAAATGCTAAAGTTAATACCTGAGGAATTAATTTTTTTTTATTTCTAAAATCTAATGAAAATTTTTTTAGGTTCATTTCCTTAACATAAAAAAAAGGGCCAGATAAATCCAGCCCTTTTTAATTATATGTTTATAATTATCTTGCTGGTGCTACGTAAAGTAGACCACCTTTAGTCCAAAGTTCGTTTGGACCTCTGTTAGGCATAATACCAGTGTCAGCTATATGTTTTTTATAGATTTCACCGTAGTTACCAACTTGCTCGATAATTCTTAAGCTCCATTCGTTATCTAATCCAAAAGCAGCTCCTAATTCACCCTCAGCACCAACTAATCTCTTGATTTGTGGGTTGTCTGAGTCTTTTAGGCTAGAAGCATTTGATGAGTTAACACCATATTCTTCAGCTTCGATCATAACGTTTAAAGACCATCTTACAATGTCTTCCCAAACTGAATCACCTTGACGTACAACTGGGCCAAGTGGTTCTTTTGAGATAGTTTCTGGCAATACTTTATGATCATCTGGGTTGCTCATTTTTGTTCTTTGAGCAGCTAAACCAGATTTATCAGTTGTATAAGTATCACATCTTCCAGCATCATAAGCCTGAACAACTTCATCAGCTTTTTCAAAAGCGATTGGTTCATAACTAATGTTGTTAGAATTAAAGAAATCTCTCATATTTAATTCAGTAGTAGTTCCTGTATTTGTACATGCAGAAATACCATTCCTAAAATCTTTTACTGAATTAATTCCAGAGTTTTTTCTTACCATGAAACCTTGACCATCGTAAAAATTTACACCAACAAATGTTAAACCAATGTCTGCATCTCTTGATAATGTCCAAGTAGTGTTTCTTGCAAGTACATCGATTTCACCAGATGTTAAAGCTGTGAATCTTTCCTTTGCGCTCAACGGAGTATATTTAACTTTTTCTGCATCACCTAAAACAGCAGCAGCTACAGCTCTACATACATCAACGTCGATACCAGTCCAATTTCCAGATGCATCAGCATTTGAAAATCCAGGAAGTCCTTGTGAGACTCCACATTTTACAAAACCGGCTTTTTTTGTGTTATCTAAAGTTTTTGATTTTTTAGAACCACTTCCACCACCTTGTTGCGAACACGCAACTAAAGCTAAAGAAGCCAATCCAACTATAACCAAACTTTTTAATGATTTTATCATATTTATGATTTCCCTTTTTATTGTTAACAATATTTTTGAAACAAGTTCAAAACGCAAATATTATGAAGGATTTAATAAAATTGTTCAATAAGTTTTGAGCTAAAGAAAAAGGGTATTATTGCTACCATATGTAGGAATTTAAAATTATTAATACAAGATGTATTATAAGACAACCTAATCGAATTGTTTAAAAAACTTTAAAGATTTTCTATAACAGCTTTTACACATTTTAGAGTGTTACTTGAGCCATCCAAATCTTTTGTTCTATTTTCTTTTATAGACAAAGTTTTTTCTATAGATTTTATAATTGAATTTGATGCTTCGTGCTCACCTAAATGTTCCAACATCAACGCGCCAGACCAAATTTGACCAATAGGATTAGCTATACCTCTTCCTGCAATGTCTGGAGCAGAACCATGCACAGGTTCAAATAAAGAAGGAAATTTTTTTTCTGGATTGATATTTCCAGATGGAGCAATACCTATTGTTCCGGTGCAAGCAGGTCCTAAATCAGATAGTATATCTCCAAATAAATTTGATGCCACCACAACATCAAACCATTCTGGGGTTAAAACAAATCTTGCAGCAAGTATATCTATATGAAATTGGTCTGTTTCAACTTCAGGAAACTTTTCTTTATTTTTTTCAAACCTTTCATCCCAGAAAGGCATGGTGATAGCAATTCCATTTGACTTAGTCGCGTTGGTAAGTTTTTTTCTTTTTCTTTTTTTGCTTAATTCAAAAGCAAATTTTTGGACACGATCAACGCCATATACAGACATAATAGTTTCTTGAATTGCTATCTCTCGGTCTGTATTTTTGAACATACGCCCTCCGACAGAAGAGTATTCGCCTTCAGTATTTTCTCTCACGATAATAATGTCTATATCTCCAGGTTTTTTATTTGCTAACGGGCACGGAACACCTTCGAATAATTTAATAGGCCTTAAATTAATATATTGATCAAACTCTCTTCTAAATTGAAGCAAAGATCCCCATAAACTTATGTGATCAGGAACTTTGGACGGATCCCCTACTGCTCCAAAAAAAATCGCATCATGATTTATTATTTGATCTTTCCAATTGTCTGGCATCATTTTTCCATATTTTGAATAGTAGTCACAAGATGCAAAGTCAAAGTGATTAAAGTCAATTTTAAATTGATGTTTTTTTGCAACTTCTTTTAAGACTTTTATACTCTCAGGCACAACTTCTTTTCCAATGCCATCACCAGCAATTGAAGCTATCTTATAATTTTTCATATTATTATCAATTCATTTAACATTAATTAGTAGGTTTAAAAATTAAACATAACCCATTATTACAAAATCTTTTTCCAGCTTTAGGTCCGTCATCAAATACATGTCCATGATGTACACCACAATTTGAACAATGATATTCTGTTCTTTTCATGCCAAACGAATAATCTATCTTAGTTTTGAATGCACCAGGTAACGACTCTGTGAATGAAGGCCATCCCGTTCCACTATCAAATTTTGCTGTTGACGCGAAGAGTTTAGCGCCACAATTTGCACAATGAAAAAAACCAGCTCTTTTTTCATTATTTAATGAACTAGAAAATGGCCTTTCTGTACCTTCCTTAAACATAATTTTTTTTTGTTCATCAGTTAAATTTGGATTAATTATTTTTTTAGTTGCTGATAGTAATAATTTATAAGGAAGTATGAATAAGGATACACAAGATATAGCAAAGAGTTTTAAATATTTTCTTCTAATTTTTTTCATTTTATGGCGCGCCCTGAAGGATTCGAACCTACGACCCTCGGTTTAGAAAACCGATGCTCTATCCAACTGAGCTAAGGGCGCTCTTTTTAATTATATGTTTACTTAAAAACATACTAAGTGGTCAATAAAAATCGGTGTTTTTACTCCAAAATTTTCTTCAATCTCATGTTGGTGTATATGATGTGAGTGGACAAAAACAGGTATTAAATCTTCATTTTTTGTCTTAAGTGTGTATATAAAATTTGTACCCCTAAACTTTCTATCAACTATTTTAAGTTTTAAACTACTTTGATCGTCGTGATCTAAATCCTCAGGTTGAATTAATAAGTTAACGTCTGATCCAACTTCAAAATGATTTGTTAATTTACCCTCAATCAAGCCGAGCTCTTCGTGCTTCAATTGATGTACAGCACAATCATTACTTACTACTTTAGCTCTAACAAAAACTCCTCTATTTAAAAATTTCGCCACTTCAATTGAATTTGGTTCGTGATGGATATTATAAGGTATATCGTATTGTTTTAAAGATTGATTTAAAATCACTCCACACTTGTCAGCCATATAAAAAGCTTCGTAAGAGTCATGTGTTACTATTATAGTTGTTAAATTAATTTCTTTAAGTAACTTTTTAATTTTGGGCTGAAGGTCTTCTTTAAGGTTTTGATCAAGATTAGCAAAAGGTTCGTCTAAAAGAAGCAAATCAGGTTTTGACATAAGTGATCTTGCAAAGGAAACTCTCTGGGCTTCACCTGCACTAATTTGATGCGGAAATTTATCTAGCAACTTTTCTAAATGTAAAATTTTGATCAAATCATCAGTTGAGTAATTAAATTTTGAATTTTTACCTCTTTTTATACCAAAGTTAATGTTTTCTAAAATACTATAATTTGGAAATAAGCTATTGTCTTGAAAAGAGAGAGCAATATTTCTATTTTCCGGTTCTAGGTTAAAATTATCTGATGATATGGTGTTACCTTTAAAAATAATTTTTCCTGATTGTAATTTTTGCAGTCCAGCAATGGTCCTTAATATTGTAGTTTTTCCTATCCCTGACGGACCCAATAAACTTACAATTTCACCTTCTTTCTCGATTGTTAAATTTACATTATTTACTTTATTAGCCTTGCTTGCTGTAAATGTAGCATCTTGAATTTCAAGAAAATTCTTTTTCATAATATATAGTAATATATTCTTATTTTTCTGAAAGTATATATTTTGAAGAAATTAAAATAAAAATACTCGCCCAGGCAACCAAGAATAAAGATGGTAAAGCAGCTGCTTCCAACAAATCTTGAGCTGCATAACCGTATGCTTTAGTTGCAAAAGTTTCAAAATTAAAAGGGCGTAATATCAATGTGATTGGTAATTCTTTTATAATTTCAATAGTAATTAAAACTGCTATTAAAAAGATTGAATTTTTTAAATGTGGCAAGTGGATCTTGCTAAAAATTTTAAATTTTGAGTATCCAAGTAAATAAGCGCTATCGTCTATAGAATTATTTATTTTTATGTATCCAGACTTTATTCCATTAAAAGACAAGGAATAAAATCTAACAAAATAAGCAACTGTGAGGCCCAAAATTGAGCCAATGAATAATGATTTAAAACCTGTAAATCCATAATTAGTAGAAAAATCACTAAGTTTAGATATAAAAGTAATTAAAGAAACTGCTAGTATAATTCCTGGAATGGCATAGCCTGAAATTGAAAAAGCACTTAGATAATTTAAAAATGAACTTTTAGAAATTCTACTTCCGTAATTTGTTAAAAACGCAAAAAATACCAAGATTGAAGTTGAGATTAAAACTAGTAATAACGTATTAAAGTTAAGAGAAAATAAATCTATATCAGAAAAATATTTTGGAAATTTTAATGACCAATATAACATTTGAGATACAGGAAAAATAAAACTGAAAAAAAATAAAAATAAACAAAATATCAAAGCATAAAGTGACTTTTTTCCCTTAAGTTCTATTTTCGGTATAACTTTAAAACCTCTAGATGGTTGATGATATTTTGCATGACCTCTTGAATAATTTTCAATTAAAAACAAAGCCAAAATAAAAACTAATAAAAAAAAAGAAAGCTGATTTGCTGTATTAAGATCATCAAAAGATATCCAAGAATTATATATGCCTGTAGTTAAAGTTGAAATGCTAAAAAAAGATACTGTCCCAAAATCTGACAAACATTCCATTGAAACCAAAGCTAATCCGGCAATTATAGCAGGGCGTGCTGAAGGTAGTATAATTTTAAAAAAACTTTCGCTAGACGTAAAACCAAGATTTTTACCAACTTCTATTAAATTATGTGATTGATAATAAAAAGATGCTCTTGTTAAAACATAAACGTATGAAAACAAAGAGAATGACATAGAAATCATAGCGCCCCACATACCATCAAATTTTGGAATGAATTTATTATATTCATATTCACCAAAAAAATAAGTTAAAATAGTAAACGCTGTTCCATAATTTTCAAAAAAAGCTGTCAATGAATATGCATAAATATATGCGGGTACGGCAAAAGATAATATAAAAGCCCACTTAAAAAAATTTACTCCTGGAAAGTTAAAAAAAGATACTAAATATGCTGCAGTAATTCCAAAAAATGCAGACATTGTTGCTACTCCGCACAACAAAAGAAAAGAATTAGCAATGTACTCAAGAAGAAAAGTGTTTTTTAATAAAATGTAATAATCACTAGTTGTATTAAAAAAACTGCTGAATACAGTGATAATTGGCACAGCAACTAATAAAGTTATGAGTAAGGAAGTTAAGTACCAAAAGTTGACCTTTTTAAAAAAAAACATTCTTTTATCTTATTCTTTTTTATTGAATAATGAAGAGATAATCTTTTTAACTTCAGCGATTTTAATTTCCGAAATCTTTCGGTCTCCAATTTTTCTTTGAATTTTTTCTGCTTCTTTTAGACAAGGCGAACAACCAGTACTTAAGGTATTTAAATTTACTTCTTTTTTAGTTGCTCGCTTTATCATAGTTTATTAACAAATAAACGGGTTCTTAATCTTTAATTCCAACCTGCTTCCGTCATTATTTTTAAAGCTTCGGCCTGATTTTTGTAGTAAGTGGATACATTTGTTTTTGTATCTTGTTTAAAAGATGTACCAAATTGCGCAATTAATGCACTCGGTTCAACTCCATCAATGATTGGATACTCAAATGTATTATTCACTATATGTTTTTGAGCTTCTGAAGTGACTAAAAACTCTAAAAGTTTTATAGCATTAGCTTTATTAGGAGCATTTTTTAATATGCCTCCTCCACTAATATTCATATGAGTTCCTCTTCCCATTTGGTTTGGAAAAAAAGGTGTAACTTTTTTAGCGGCCGCTTGTTGTTCAGCACCTTTTTGGCCTGACAACATTAATGCTATATAGTAAGTATTTGCTACAGCATAATCTGCTTCTCCTGCAGCGACTGCTAAGATTTGTGCTCTATCGTTTCCTTTGGCAGGTCTAGCAAAATTAGAAACTATTCCTTTAGCCCATTCAGCTGTTTTTTTAGAGCCATTATTTTTTATTAACGAAGCTACTAATGATTGATTATAAACATTATTAGACTGTCTAATCACAACTTTACCTTTAAATACTGAACTAGCTAAATCTTCGTAACTCATATCAGGTCTAGGTGTTGTTCTTGAAGGGTCGTAATAAATAACACGAGCTCTTTTAGCAATACCAGTCCAATATGCTGTTCTTAAATTTGAGGGAACGGCTTTTTTAACTTTAGATGATGATGCTCCTTTTTGCAGCAGTCCTGCAGCTTGTGCTGCCCCTAATCTTCCTGCGTCAGCAGTAATGTATAAATCCGCCTTAGAGTCTTTTCCTTCTTCTGTTATTCTTTTGATTAATGCTTTATCCTTCCCAGATACAACATTCACTTTTATTCCTGTTTTAGCAGTAAATTTATTATAAAGTTGAACATCTGAGTCGTAGTGTCTCGCACTAAAAATATTTATTTCATTTGCTACAGCACTATTAGCTAATAAAAATATTGATATTAATCCTATCCATATTTTTTTCATAATTTCTAATATTTAATTAGTTGATATTGATAATCATTAGCATATATATGAGAATGATTGTCATTGTCAAGTAAAATGAGAATGATTATCAAAAATAGTTCACAAGCAGTAATTAGCTCAAAATAAAGTAAAAAAAGCTTTAAAGTGAAATATGGACGAATCATATGACATAAATGAAATACTTAACTCTATTAATGAATTAAATAACGAGCCAGCAAAAAATAAGCTAAATAAAGAATATAGAAATCAAGAAGGTATAAATACAAAGAACATATCAAAAGATGATGTGCCCCCTATTACAGATCAAATTATCAAAGAAGCAGAAAAATTTAAAGAAAAAACAAACCAAAAAAAAGCGGAGTCAAAAAGTTATCAAAAAATAAGTCTTGAAATGAATTTTTACAAAGAAAACTATGAAAGATTGATTATAGAAAACAATGAAATAAAAAATAGATTAGAAAATGCTAAAAAACAATTAATAAGTTTTGAAGAAAATAAATCAGAAATAAACTCTGCATTTGACAATCTAATCAAAGTATTATCGAAAAGCTCAATAATCGGACAAATTAAACCAATAAACTTTAATGTCAGTGAAATTAAAAAAACACAAGATACAGAAAAAGAATAAAATATGAATTAATAAAAAATTATTTCGTAAATAAATTAATTTTTTTAATTATTGTTTTCATATTTTTTTCAACGCTAAGATTAGTATTAATTAAAACCGCTTTATTTTTATTTTGAAAAATTTTTGTGTATAAATTATTTTGTCGTGTAATTTCACTTATTGAAAGTTCATTTTTTCTTTTAAATATAGTTTTTGGTTTTGCTTTTAAAATAAACCAAATATCAGGTTCGGGAAATAAATTTACAATTTTTTTTAAAATTTTGTTTGAAAGACTTATTTGATAACGAATGGGATCTATAAGAACATCGTGTACATATCTATCAAAAATAATTAATTGACTTTCTTTTTTAGAATAAATTAAATAAAAAATTTTATATTCAACTAACCAAAATAATAATTTTATAATATTAAAAAAATTTGAATTTAATTTTTTTTTATGGGGATTTTTAATAACAGTTCTTTTATCGAATAAATATAGATAAGGTTTTAAGTGCAAATATTTTATAGTATTGAACTTCTTAGAATAATTTTTTTTAATTTTATCTATTAAAGTGGATTTGCCAGAACCATCAACACCAATCAAAGTGATAATAATTGAAGACTTGTTCATTTTATTTATTTGATTGTAACTTTTACTGTTCCTAGTTTTTCTATGCTTCCTCTGTAAAGACCTTTACTTAAAATTGGAACTATTCCAACAGTAGAACCAGTAAAAACATAAAAATTTGAGTTTAGCGTCACTTTGTTTCTAATTAACTTATTTAAAACAAATCTTAAAGAATTAAGTGGATTTATATATACAGAATTTGTATTTCCATTAACAGATTGGTTATTTTTTTTATTTTCAATAATTGTTTTTAAATTATTAAATTTTAATTTTTTGAATTTTTTTTTACTACCTATAATAAATTTTACATTTCCTCCAAAATCACTACTAAGATCACCTAAATATTTTACACCTTTTTTTCTTTGTCTATAACCAACTATTTCAATACATGGAGCCGTATGAGAGATGTATTTGGGTATTTTGTTACTCGAAATAATTTTTTTTAAATTAAAAAAACTTTTTTTTATCAAAAAACAAACCTCTAATTCAATCCCCAAGGTTGATTTATTAATTTTTACTTTTTTGCCATTTGATAAAAAGTTTTTTTTGAAAACTGATGCATAAAATGGTTCCTTTTCTCCAAGCTTTTTTAGTAAAGGGATTCCTGTTCCACCAGCCTTAAAGCCAATAATTGGCCAACTAATTTTTCTTTCACAAATTAACCTTAACTTTTCAGCTTCTTTAATATTTTTGGTAAATTTTGTTGGAATTGCAGATATTATCCTTTTTTTAACAAATGCATCTGTTAATTTGTTAGCTATTTTGTCAATTATTTTTAATTTTTTCATTTATCAAAATAAGATATACAATTAATTGTGACTTTAACCAATCTGTTATTATTCCTATTACTTGTAACCTTAGCAACTTATACGTTTATGCCTTGGAAAGGTATTGATAAAGGTACTTTAACAAAAATTTTGTCTCAATGGCTTATATGGTTTTTAATTTTTGGGTTAGTAATTTTTGCTGGATTAAAACTTAATTTAATTATCTAGTTTTTACTAATTTTTGAGTAATACGATCTAATATAATTGCTAGTATAACAATTCCAGTACCTCCTATCACTGCTGATCCTATATCAAGCCTTCCCAGAGCTATGTAGACTGTCAAACCGAGTCCGCCAGCACCAATTAGGGCTGCAATTACGACCATAGATAAAGCTAACATTAATGTTTGGTTTATACCTGCCATTATTGTTTTTAAAGCTAAAGGCATTTCAATTTTAACTAATATTAATAATCTCGATAAGCCTAAACTTGAACCTGCTTCTTTAAAACCTTTGCCCACTTGCCTGATACCTAAATTTGTTAGTCTTATAACAGGTGGCAAAGCAAAGATAATCGTTGCTACTACACCAGGTGTTAAACCTATTCCAAAAAGCATAACAACAGGTATTAAATAAACAAAACTCGGTATTGTTTGCATGATATCTAAAATAGGTCGCAATATTACTTCAAAAGTTTTACTTCTTGAGGCAAAAATTCCAAGAGGTATCCCTATGAGTATACAAAAAATAACTGCTGTAAAGATCATTGCTAATGTAGTCATGCTTTCAGACCATAGATCAACTAAGTCTATAAATATTAAACCTAAAAAAGTAATAACAGAAAATTTTAATCCATTTGTTTTGTAAGCAAAATATAAAAATATTAAAACGGCAATAGGAAATGGAATAAAATTAAACAGTGAGTCTAAACTATTTAAGACTGTATCTATTGGAGCAGAGATTTTTTTAAAGAGTGGTCGTTGTAAAAACAACCACTCTTTAATATTTTTTTCAATCCATTCTGCTATTGGAATATAGATTTCGTAATCAGAGGGTGAAAATTTTAAACTCACTAATCTGATTTACCAATCTTACTTTAACCAGCTATCAAATGTACTTTGATTAGCTTTGATCCAAGCATTTGCATGTTTCTTAATCGCTTTTTCACTTTTTTCACCCTTATTCATTTTCATGTTTTGGGCAGCTACATCCGCTAATGGAATTGATGCCTTCTTCAACATCTTTTCTATTTTTGGATTTGCTTTTAAAAAAGCTACGTTTGCAGCTGGACGAATATCATCTGCTCCAAAACCCATATTAATTTTAGATTTTGTAGCATTTGGAACTTTTACAGGCTTGGTTTGACTGTATGGTACATCGATCCACACAATGTCTTTTCCTAGTTCTAAAGCGCCAACTGTCCAGTTAGGTGTCCATGTATAAAAAAGCACAGATTTACCATTTTTTTGTTTTGCAATTGCGTCAGCCATTGAAGCTGAATAATCAGCTTGTATTGGATTTATAAAATCACCTAAGCCAAGTTCCGCAAAATGCTTTGTGATTTGTTTCTCACAACCCCAACCTGGAGGACAAGCAACCATATCTGCTTTTCCATCACCGTTTGAGTCAAACTCTTTAGCGTGTTTTTTAATATCCATTACTGATTTGATTTTAAATTTGTCTGCAGTTTTTTTATCAATTAG